>Ga0210059_1002038_pt1 | contig 31291 bp, 12 predicted proteins | sample Ectturendosymbi2_FD_188042 | JGI IMG/M metagenome (GOLD analysis project Ga0210059, IMG submission 188042) | Ecteinascidia turbinata endosymbiont from Florida, USA - Sample 2 (SPAdes) (version 2) | ecosystem: Host-associated > Tunicates > Ascidians > Unclassified | place: Key West, Florida... | reverse complement strand
CATATGATGGGCTGGTTGTACTGTAGCACGTGAGATTACTGTTTCAATGCAGTACGTTATATAGTTTTGAATAATATCAAAAAGCTGAGTTACAGATTGAAGAAAGTAATGAAGTTGAGGCGGGCATATAATTTGAATGTCATATTGTCCACTGAAAAATGCTGTTGCAATTTACATGCAAAATTAACGGCCTAGCTAGGCTAATTACCTCATGTTGTTTTGTCCAAAAAAGTACTGTAGGCCACCACGTTTGCTGGAGTGTAATCCAATCGTTTTTCAACTGCAGAAATTTGGGTTTTATAGTAGGCATCTGTAGTGTAGATTAATGCAATTTAAAGTGACAATCCCATTGTTTTTTTATGTATGCTGAAATGTTGAAGCGGTCTGTGCAAAGATATGATAGGTACTGCTGTAGTGCTTGCCAATTCTTTTTGTGTTTTATCATCCAGACGAACGGGATTTTATGAAAGGTAATGACTACTGTGCCACATAAGAAGTACTGTCGCAGAAAACTGTTCTTTGTTTGTCATTAAAAATTGGACAAGCTGCACATAGGCGTAGCCAGGGGCGGGCAAAGGAGCCATGTCCCCCCCAAATTTTTAGAACATGCGGTCATTTTGTACTTTGAGGGGCGTTTTTCCAAACAAAATGGTGTTATTCTCCTAAAATCAGATATTTTGACCCCCCGAAATTTTTTTGCCACCCCCAAATTCTTGGGCTGGCTACGCAACTTAACCTACAGCTCTACAATGACCAAAAAATTAGGTTACTGGTGAAGCTAGTGTCGCTTAACCTGTGGTCCGTGAACCCCCAAAGGGTCCATGAGTTTGATTTAAGGGGTCCATAGATGTGATGTAGATGGTTGATAAGCTTTGCTCCGACGTTCCGAAAAGGTTAATAAGCTTTGCAGACATTTCGATTACTAGTACGATGAATGAAACCTAATTTCACATATTTATTGCAACGTTTCTTGTTGATGGGTCCGTAATTTCTATTAGGATGTACTAAGCGTCCGTGACCCACAGATGTTTAAAAAACGCTGCGCGAGCCTGAAAACCGTAGCACAGAACGCACAACCACGTCGTTTTGAAGTTCCATGTAAACATGCGCTTCCAACGTGCTCGTTCTGGTTCAACTGCACTGAGCTCTCGTGACGTCGTAGCTCAGGGGTTCCCAACTTTTCTGTGACCATGTACCCTTTCAGCATTTCGACAGATGGGCATGTAACCCCAAAATATCTTATGACAAAAAAGCTGAGTAAAATAACAAAAATCCACTGAAATTTTATTAGAACTTTCATATTTTCAGAACTATAAAGGTGCACTCCATTTTTGTGTCTCAAATTTAATGTTGCGGCTGTACAATAAATGTACTCCTTCAGATAGGCAAATGTACCCCTAGGGGTACATGTACCCCAGGTTGGGGTCAACCCTGTCATAGCTCATTCGAGAATACTTGTCAGGACGATCATGTAAATCAACCAGAAATGGTTTGTAACCAGCAATGCATTCTGCTGCAAAATGATTTTATTGTACAAGTCACGTTTGCACACGACTGAAATGGTACGGCTCCAACAAAACTAGAATTTGTAAGCAGTTTCACAGGTTTAGCCAACCAAAGTTTTTTTTTGTTTCTGTATTTTGGGTCTTGTTTCATGAAAATTCCTAAACCAACCTGATAGACAAGCATAAATCATGCATTTGATAATAGGCAGCTGGTTTTGATTAAATACATGCGTGAATGCTATGATATTAGATCTAAATTCATTTTTTCAACGTTGAAATATTGATTTAACCTTACTTTATTCTCCCAACAATTAAAAACGATTCTTATTGTAGCATTAAGATTAAATGCATGGACAGTAGCAACACATATCGAGTTTTCTTTTGGTGCTGCTTAAATAAGTTAATAAGCTGCAAAAACTGCCAACACTTGAAACGAAAAGTATTAAAAACTAAAAAGTTTTCATGTTTTTGTATGCTCTTTGATTGTTTTGCTTGATTTGAACTTGATTTTGGCAAGTTGCAGTCGATTTGCGGTCGGCAGGTATTCGATTATTCTGGTAACTGCGTCGTTGTTTCCCAATGCGACTGCATGTTCGAGAATGTGATTTACCAAGCTGGAGAGTCGCGGATGCAAGATTGCAACGTTTGGTATGTTTATGTGACTCAAAGTGAAGTGTGATTAGTTTTGACGCGATTTTAGATTTTGTTTAGCTGCTTGTTCACAACCGCAGGGATTGGGTTAAGACACTGTCTGTTTTGTCTACTGTAGTGAATGCCACAGAGGCAAATGGGCTTGTACGGATAACGTTTGTCCTGTGACGGCCAAGTGCAGTGCAAATGAAGAGTTTACCAGCTGCATGGACCCAGAAGTAAAGACTTGTTCAAACATGCATCTGCCAACAATCAACCGAAAGGTTAGTGTCACCTCTTGGGTGCAGTCATTTTTCTGATAGGCAGAAGTCATGGTTAACTTTCAAGTTCCAAGCGCCTTGGGCTCAACGTGAAATAGTCGTCGATCGCACCAACAAAAAGCTTGGGTTTTGTTTTGCCTGCTTTAACAAAGGACCATGTTAGTCGATTTTACGTGATTACCTCAAAGAATAATGAAGCAGTCTGATGAAAGCCGCTGGCCGCTTATGCTGTGCATATTTTTCTTAGCTTGAAATCCATCAGCAAAATTTGTGTCGATTTTGAAGGATTTTTCGCATTAAAGTTATTTAGGAATTTCTGTTTGTAAACTCACCCAACTTCATGTTGGGTTATGCCACGTCACGGTGGGTGTGGAAACAATATAGATTCGTGCCCATTTGTTTGACGATATTAAAATTCCGAATTTCAAACAGTGTTTTTTATTGTAATGGATGAAATAACGGTCAAATCAACTGACGGAGAAGACGTAATCGCATCTAATTTGCCTAAAAAATTGTGGCTTTCTGCTCTGTAACTGAGTGGTATCGAATGTTTCACTGTCACATTTTCGCAAAGTCGGAAAGTACTTGGGCGTCTGCTATACAAAAGGAAATTTTGTTTGCTAAGTAACGTAAATGTAAAAGTTTGAGTACATTTGCTGTCAATTTTTTAATTTATTTCGTTTGGTTGCGTTTTGTTCAACCACCATTTTTCGTCGTCGTTTGAGCCAGTTCTTCAACCATTTTTCTGAAGATCTGCAGGATGACTTTGAAAATTATGCGTTCTTTGAAGAGCAAAGTTTCATAAATGAATGTTGCTGGCGATGAAAACAATAGCTTTGAAACGTTCAACACGATTTCGTGTGAATCTGTGGGTCTTTCGTAGTTGTTTCTAATGCAGTCTTACAAGACTTCCGAGTTCTCCTTTAAACGGTGTATTTCACATAAATTTTTCGAACTTTAGCAATGACCAACTCATTGATAACCGCTTGATTTTTTTGTTACGTGCAGATTGAAAGATGCATTGCAGGCTGCCAATGTGTCGATGGGTTTGTGTGGGATGTAACCACTAATCAGTGTGTAACACCCAAATCTTGTCCATGCTACCATGGTGGAAGAAGCTACTGCGAAAGCGACACAATGCAACAAGACTGTAACACCTGGTAAGACCATAAATTATCGCTGAATTTCAAATTACTTCTAAAATCTGTTTATGGGACAGCAGGGGACGTTTTGAAATCGATTTTTTCTTAGCGTGTTTTACTGAAATGAGTAACTACATTACTTTGCGTGTGAAGTGTACAATATGCGGCCTGGAAGATAATTCGCGCTACTGTCCAAATGTCATGTGGATGTTTAATTGATATGCATGAAAAATAACCCACGTTTGCTTGAATTTTAATTATATTTGCGATTGACGTTTGTGTAAGGGCCGCAACATTTAAGATTATGTTCGTGTTTTCGGACGATCTGTGTTTGAGGGATGCTGGTCAACTCTGGTTTTACTCAATTTGCGTTTTGTTCAAAGGCTACGAAATCGAGCAACGTTTGCTCGTTGAGTCTTTGCTGACTCCAGTTTGATTTTTGCGGGACTGAACGGTTAGAATCGCAAGAGTGAATCATGTTTGGAGTGTATGGTTTACACAAAGCCATATTGCAAGTGTAATGATGCTTTAATTTGCTTTTTACGCGCAGCCGTTGCATCAGCGGAATGTGGTCGTGCGATGCCAACGAATGCTCAGGAATGTGCCGAGCTTTCGGCGACTCGCATTACACAACGTTTGATAGAAAGAATTATCAATTCCACGGAATTAATGTCTTCACTTTTGCGCGCTCAAAAGAAGAAAACGAGCATTCTTTCCAGGTATAAAAAATAACACCTATTTTTGAGCATATGTAAGAAAAATCCCCAACGTTGTGCTACGCCAGTGTTGCGTCGTCAGAATTGCTGAACGTTAGATGAAACATGCCCTCATTGCTCCATTCAGAGAAAACCATACATTTTTTCTGGTGCTTAGTTGAAAGAATTTTTTGCTAAATGTTTCGTAGGAAGAATGAACGTCTTTTGAATCGAAATTTGACATCACTCACTGTGCCTTTCAGTTAACCCAGGGTTTAGGGAAGCGGTCAACATTGACACCTGAATGGCTGGAATTGAGATTCAGGGGTGCCGCTAGATTCGGAGTGATTGATTGGAGGGCCGATAAATTGCTCAAGTGTTTGGGAGTTCTCTACTGATATAGTGGCTTGATAATGCAGGCCTGATGGTTCCGCTTTTTTGCAACTTTTTCCAACAATCGAGAAATTCTGTAAACAGTGGTAAGAACGGTGAAGCATCTTTTGCTGATGTCTTTCACTGTACTGAAAACTCAGGCTTACCCGATAATTGCGTTTAATTGACTGAAGTCTGAAACCATTTGCTTTACATAACCCTTGGCTATTTTCTAACTTAGATTTCTGTTGAAAACGTCGGATGTGGCAGCAGAGGAGGCACTTGCTCAAAACGAGTCATCTTTTCTATTAACATTGGTGACAAAGTGAAAGAGAATAGTGTTGAGCTTGTTCGAGGGAAAGCTGTTCAAGAGAGAAAGGTACAGTTGTCGAAAACAGAGTGGTAAGTCGGACCGGGCTATTCGGGTCGGGTTCGGCTGAAGTTTGCCGAAATGTTTCGGGCCGAATCTGGGCCTGCATACAAACTTTTTCACTGCGACGTACACTGTTATCGCCAGTTACTATTAAAGCAATTGAGTTGATTGAATCTTCAATAAAAATGGTTAATTATGAATTATTTGGTCATGTCTACTTTGCTTTGCCAACAATACCCCACAGTTGCGCATATCTTGATTCACTCGGTAAATCTGCCTTTTGGGCTTGAATCGGGCTTCAAAAATAAAGTTTCAGGCTTGGCCGGGATCGGGCCTGTGATTTCGGGCTCGGGCCGGGTTTGGTCTTCAAAATGAGGCCAGTTTACTACCCTGGTCGAAAAGACTTGAAATGGACAGCTCATAGTTTTTACTAATTGATTGAAACTAGTTTTTTTCGGTCATTTTTCGGTCATAGACCGAAATGTTTTTGAAATGACCGAAAAAAATTAAGTCATTTCGGTCAGAATGTCTGAAAATATAAGCTTATATACACCATTACGGCGAGTTTAAATACAATTGTGAGAGAAATGACCGAAATGTCCCAGTGACCAAAATGTCTCAGCGAAAAAAAAACAGGACTAAAACGTAATATTACTGCTTTGCATATGGTTGGACCTTTTACAGATTCGGATTAAATCTTTCTTTGAGCAGGTTGGAGATTTCGAAATAACGTATGTTGGAATGTGGGTTTTCGTAAAAGCTAAAAACCTTGGTGTGACTCTTCAATGGGACAAGGGAACGACAATCATGGTACGTGTTGATCCCGAACACAAAGGCAAAGTTGAAGGTGATGGTTTTACTTTTTTATCACAGTGCAAATCGATAGTGACAGTCATAAAACTTTTAGGTTGCGGCGTGTTTTTTAGGTAGAGATTCGGAACACCAACTCGATTTCTTGCGCTATCAATAAATGCATTTGCATACTTAGCAGTAAACTATTGCTTTTCCGTGCCTGTATGCCGAATGGATCAAATTTTTTTGAATTAAATTTGGATCAAATTTTTGCTGCTGTAGGTCTATGTGGCGATTTCGATGGCAACGAAAACAACGATTTTAAGAATCCTCAAAATATTATCGAAGTCAATGAGATTTCCTTTGTGAATACGTGGAAGGTAAGTTAAATGATTTTAGATGTTTGTTTCAAGTAGTTTTGCAGTATCAGTCATCTCGTGGCTTCTGGTCTACTAATAACACCAGAGATTGTACTAAATTTACCATGTTGTTCACAAGACTGCAGAGGTTTTCGCTTAACCTCAAGTTTTTGCATCAGACCCTTATGGATGGCAGCCAAGCGGAGGAAGTTCCCACGGACATGTGCGGTTTGAACAGTCACAGGAAGAATTGGGCCAAAAGAAAATGTTCGGTTATTACCGGCGAGTTGTTCAAGGTATGATTCCACCATGCTTGTGCAGTGCGTGCATCTAGCATAGGTGGAGAATCGTAATTGAAAATTAGCATCAAACAAAGCGTTTTGCCAATCTCCCTTGTTTTCGAAGTTCTAAACGCCAAGCTCCCCATGCGATTCGAACATGTTTTGAAGTTCAGTATGTGACAAAAGCAAGAACAAAATGTGGTTGAACTCGCTTCGTAGCTACGTTTTTGTGTGGCCTTAAACTCTCGTGCTTGGTTCAGCACAAACATTCTTGCAAAGCTTTTCGCAAGGGGTGCTAACACAATTGTCCAATCGCGTTTTTCCATTTTGTACTCGCTTACCAAGTGTGTTTGGCCAGGCCGCGCTGGTCGAACACGAAACCGGTCCTGCTCACCACCCTGAAGGGTTGCACGATTACTAGGGCCATTTAAAGTCATAAAAGTCATATTTTTCTCTGTGCTTCAGGAAGCTATGGAACGAATTTTAAAACAAAAATCGCACCCCTACGAAGTCTATAATAAAAGTAATAAAGTCATAAAAAGTTATATTTTCCATTTTAGGTCATAAAGTCATATTTTGCGTATTTTCAACCTAATTCAATATGGAAACCATTGAAACAATCTCAAAATATGGGGTGAAACTACTATATCACTAGGTCTAAGCCGCATCCTGCAACTTGCACCCACTTGGGCACGCTGCGAGTGTCAGCGAAGACGTAGGTGAACCAAGCTATTTGGATTAATTGTAATGCACTGCCTAAAAATGCATGTTCTTGCTGCCCCAAAAACATAAACCAATGTTCATGCATGTTTTCAATTTTCTTCAAACCAAACTACGATGTTTTGCTCATGTTTTGAGCCGTTTATGTTAGTGGGGCATTAACAAACCATGGGGCTATCTTTCCTTATGCCTACTGTATTTCGCTGCTGATGCGTTTTTGCACAGTAATTGTATGTTCTAGCTCAGTCTTGTTTTTGTTTGTTCATATAAAGTGATATTTTCTGAAAAATAAAGTCATATTATAAAGATTTTTAGGTCATAAAAATGGCCTTAACGATTACACGTCAGCTTGCTTGCTATTTTCAAGGCTTGTAACACGATTGTCGACCCACAAACATACTACAGCGCTTGTGTGTTCGATGCTTGCGCGTGCGATTCGGGCGGAGACTGCGAGTGCTTGTGCACAGCAATCCACGCTTACGCTCAAGAATGCAACAGGCACGGCATTCACATCTACTGGAGATCACAAAGCCTTTGTCGTAAGTAGCAATTAATAATTTTCCGCAGTAGATACAGTAGTATTCACATCTTTCCTGCCTTAGCGCTGCTCTTGGCCGATAATTCGATGTTAAGAAAGAATTGTTTGGCACCCGTGGTAAGATCGTTTTAGTATGTTAAGGTGCCTGACTATAGGTATGTTAAGGCCCCAAGTGCAGTTGTATGTGGTGTGAGGGTTTGGTGTTTGATCAGATAAAATTTTGTGGTTTATTGAAAATTTTTGCTTTGAGTTTTTTGTTAGTAACAGCAAAAATTGATACGTTTATGTAATAAAGACGATTATCACCTTAATCTAATTCAATGAATAATTGCTTCATCAAACCCAATTTGATATGCACTGGAAGCAGGATGACGCGGTTGAGGTGTTTGACAAGAAACAAAACGTTATTATTTATTTTATTGTTCAGACCATACGTGTGAATCGCGTTATGCTTCGAAAGATATCAAAAAGTAAAAATTAACACGAGCATTAATCGTTAATCAGAAGTTTTAAGGTGTATTTCAAACAACACTCCACAACTGAGTTTCGGCTGGATTGCTGAAATTTTTCGCTTTGTGTATATGAAATGAAGGTCGAAAATTCGATGTGATGTTTATTTTCAGCTTTGATGTGCATGGGACTCGGGCGAGAATACACTCCATGTATGTCAGCCTGTCCAAAGACGTGCTCCAATTATCATCTCTACAACAGGATTAAAAGCAACTGCGAATTCGCTTGCGTGGAAGGTTGCGGATGCCAAGAAGGCATGGTAACTGAACGCGGTGATGTAAATATTCGTGCTCCTACTGCTTCTGTCGGATGCTGCTAGTTACTGTGAATGCTGGAATGTCAGTCCGATTAAAACCAAGCTTCGTATATAGTTTCAAAAATTCACTTTAGTTTTGAACTGTTGTCAAGGTTGCCAGTGCTGACGGAGAAGTTTGCTTGGCTGTTGACTCTTGCGTATGCAAAGTCATAGATGGTGTAGCTTATTCAGATGGCGAAAAAATCCAATCAATGTCGGACGGTTGCAGAAGTTGGTAAGCTTGATTTAATTTGCTTTCCCATGCTGCCTTTACTATTTCCGTTTTCGTTGACTGGAGCAAAAATCAATTGTTTTTGAATATTAGTTCAATCGGCTACAGACGCAAACATTTTTAATGGCTAAACTCACAAGTTTGAAGCAATTATGCAGTTTTATGTAAATCAAAATTATGTTGTTTTTTTGCAGCGCAATAAATGCCGTATATTGTGAGATTTTCGTGATACAGTGCTTGCTCACACGGAATATGTACTTCCTGGTTTTGATTTCTGTTGCTGTCGTTTTACGCGGGATGTGCTTTCATCATATTTTTATTTAAGATTACACTACCTTTTGTCTTCTTCAATGCAAGCACGAGTAGTTTGCTACAGGTGTGTTAATGTCTTGTTGCAGTTATTGCATGGATCACGATGTTCACTGCTTGGGAATTGCATGTGAGGAGGAATCACTGGTGCCAGTAATGTCCACATCGCTGGGTAAATTACACCTATGCAAGTGTCTATGTTCATTTTAAATGTGGCGCTCTGTGAGCACGATAATTGCGTGCCTAGCAAATAATGCTCCCTGACCTTTTGCCAGGTGGTCAACGACATGAAAGTAGTTTGTGCACTTAAGGTCACTAGTAAATAGACCGCAAATTTTTGTGTTGGGACTTGAGTTGACCATGAATTTTGCGCATTTATTCAAAAACGTCTCCATTAAATGTTCTTTAACTGGGGTCCGTGAATCTCCAGTAGCCTGTTTACATGGCGCATTTCATTGTGGCCTAATTGTGGCTTTTGGTCGATTGTGGCTTTTTATTTGCTGAGTCACGCTTAAGAAAGCCACACTCTTAAACGTGACTCAGAAAATAAAAGCCACAATCGACCAAAAGCCACAATTTGGCCACAGTGAAATGCGCCATGTAAACAGGCTACAGGTGATTCAAAAGTAAGATGCTGCAGAGGTCTGCAAAACATCAGTTCAATGAAACTAGGGGTTGCTGCCCAACTAACACAAATAAATGCTACACTGCGTTAGCACAACATTGGTCCTCTTACAACTTTTTAGCGTGGTTTTGGTGCCAGACTGCCGGATTTTTTATCTATTGGCTGATACTCACCTTAACTGCTTGCAGCTTCATGTGAAGTGTGTCTACCACTGATCTGATTAATAGATGGGGATTCCATTATTCGAAAATATTTAGAGTATTACGTTAGACATTGCTTGTGGAGGTTGAATCTACGCTAGTTCGTACTGGAACAACTTTCCACAAAGGTTTCTGCATTTTTCCATTGTTGTGGCAGGAGAGTTCGCTGGAGGTGTTACCGACTACGGCGGATTTGAATTCAAGCCAGCTGAACTTACACCTGCTCTCTGTGACGATCTCTACGACAACCTTGTCGGTAAGTTTAATGCTGACAGAACTATGAAATGGTGTTTTGATTTGTAGTAATTGTTATTAGACGTCCTGCAGTGCGAATCCTAGTTGTAAGTCGGTCCAGGTTCGGGCGGTCAAAATGCTTCGGGTCGTGTTCTGGCCGCATAGGGAATTTTTTAAAATAATATTCGAGTAACGATTTTTTTCCTTCGTGACGAAAATTTGTGGTGCTCACCGTGGTGACTTCTGAAGTTATTGTGATTTTCTTCAGCTAATTCTAGAAATGCAAAAACAGCTATGTTCCTTTGTTCTCTGCTCGGATTAGTCCCACACGCTTTTTGAGAAGGTGGCAGGGGTGATGAAATTTGCAAGCGATGGAGTTGCGTCGAAAAATCAATCACTTAACCGATTCTTGGCTTGTTTTAAGAAACGATTTTCGCTGAAGACTCTATTGTACCGGTACATGTCGACGTCAACTTCCGTGTGTACTGCAGTGCTTCTCAAACTTTTTCAGCTTGCGGCTCATTTTTTAATGAAAGTTTTTTTGTGGGTTTGTCAATGAGACATTGCATTAAAATGACAAAGAAAAAATTTCGATATGAGAAAGAAACAATAAATGAACACATGCAATTTCTGCTAATGAGAAACTTGAGCTTTCCAATTAGATATGTTAACATAAAATAAATAGAAAGTCGGCTGTTTCTAGGAAGCGTTTCAGTTAAATTCCTGAAAATTGTAACATCTTGAATTGCTTCGGGGCCTACCGCTGAGCCCCAGGCGACTGGCTGGGAAGTGCTGGTGTATATATGGCGCACTGTATTTCACTTAAATGTATTCAACTGCAGAAACATGCGGCAAGGATAATTTGAGGACATGCGCTTTCCGCTGTAACCAAGTATGTCACGCCTGGAGGATTGCCACGTACCAGTGTACGTTTGCCGATACTGAAGACGCTTGCGTGGACACATGCGGCGAAGAATGTGTGTCCTGTCCAATCAACTACGTCCTTAGAGATCCAAAAACCTGCGTTCGACCTGCCGACTGTGTTTGTATGCTTCCAGACGGATCTACTCTCGGGGTAATTGAAAGAGCTCATGCCTGTATAGAAGGGGTTCAAAACTCAAACGGGTTTGCGTGCCAAAGTTTTTCATATAATCTAGTTTCGTGCCACACCATGTTCAAGTAATTGCTGGTATTGTAAAAATGAATTTCCTTATCACACAAACAACTATTTACATGCATAAGAATTTGGTGTGCGGGAAACCGCTGATTTAAAGACATTTTCGTTGTCCCAAAGTTGAAAATTTGGCTTCAAAGGAGAAATGGCTATGCGCATTACAGAAACTAGCCTGTAAATAGACTTATTGATGTAAATTATTGCGGTATAGACGCGAATTAAACCTGATCACTTGCGTGCAGTTTTCAAACCTAACCCGAACCGCGTTAGGCACGTGCGCCCTGTGTTGTGCACCCCTAATCTATAGTAAGTAATCTGTTAATGTGCAACATCTTTGTCAAAACATCTTTTTGCGATGCTATATTTTTAGCCTTTACAAAAAATGTTTTTCAACAGCCGGGACAAGTTCGAAACGACAGAGAAGCCTGCATAAGATACTACTGTTGGAACAATGTTTTGACTGATGAGCTTCTGGTTGGTTGCACCCCAACTGTAGGTAAAGGCTCAGAAGGTCTGCCTGGAGGAAAGTTTGGAGAAGCAGGCCCACAGCTGGGCGGAGGCAAGTTCCCGGGTTCTGGTTCAGGCATTGGAGTGACTGGGTCGGGCTCTTCGCTTGGTGGACCTTCATTCCACAAGTCTACGAGTGAGGGTGGCGATGCTTCATCGCCTTCCCTGCTCACCAATCAGCAACAAGCTGCTGCTGCTTCAGGTGCACAGTCGGCGGGAGCGTCAGATGCTCTACTGGGAAGTGTTACGGAGGAAGACAATGGAGTAAAGACGCAACACGTAGATGTGGAAAACACTAAAGCGTATAATGCTGCTCAGGCCCAGTTCAACGGCAAATCTGGTTACACTGATGATGAAATGAAGTCGGTAAAAGACCACGGGTTGACTGCTGTTTCATCCGACGGAACTGCCAGTCTGTTTCATGACGCAAGTGCAGTCGTTCAAACGGAAACAGAAAGTGATTTGCAGGAAGGTTCTGTTATGTCGAAAGTGAAAAGTGACCAGCTTGCTGCAAGCAATGCTGCGGCAGAAACAGCCGCAGCCCTTGCCGCAGCGGTTGTTGGTGAAGGTGCAATATGCATTGACGAGAATGGCCAAGAACGAAAATTTGGCGAATCTTGGGTTTACAAGAACAACGCCTGTGAAACATGTTCTTGTTACGACACTGCTGACATCAGATGTGTGGAAAAAGCTTGTGACCCGTACCCAGAATGCCCTCCTGGACATTATGTTGTGGAAGAAAAGACTGATGACTGCTGCATCGTGTACAGGATCGTCAAAGACACTTGCGATGTATCAACCTGTGAGTTTTTGCCACCGACATGCGATTCAACTGAGGATCTGGCCGCATATCCCATTGACGATTGCTGCTCTTCATACGAGTGTATTTGCAACCCGTCTAGGTGTCCCGATCTGGGTGATCCGGCGTGCCCTGAAGGAAGCGTCCGAGTAGTCGTTGAGCAAGGCCAGTGTTGTCAAGTTGGAAAGTGCGTAAGAATCGATGCCACAGGCGGTGCTGCAACGGGCGCTAGTGTTGGTACAACTGTAGGAGGAGTTGCCGTTGCTCATGCGACAGAAAAATTACCCGAGGATTCTGCAGCTGTAGCGGCAGAATCATTGTCGGATGCAGCAGGGGCAGGTGCGTCTGGGGCAAGCACGCCTTCTGGCAACGCCTTGCGAATTGCCGAAGAATCATCTCTGTGCGTTGACGAAGACGGCGTAGAACGCAAGTTTGGAGAATGCTGGAATAAGAAATCAGATCCTTGCGAGATCTGCAGTTGTTCAGATGTCAATGATGTTCAGTGCCGCAGAGAGGTGTGCGATCCCTATCCTGGACAAATTAATGGCAAGCAGATTGTTGAAGAAAAAACTACAACTTGCTGCTATACGTATCGGTACGTGGATGTTGCGTGCGATCCTAGTTTGTGTGAGTACCAGCCAACTATCTGCTCCACGTTTCAAACGTTGGTTACTTATGACATTGATGGATGCTGCTCTACCTATGAATGCGTCTGCGATGAAGCAAAGTGCTTTGAATTGGGGCACCCTCCGTGTCCTGAAGGTTCAAAACGCATCATTTTAGATCAGGATGCTTGCTGTCCGGCAGCGAAATGTGTATTTATTGATGCTAAAGCAAGCGCGAACGCAGAAGCAATTGATTCGATTGCAAAGGCTAGCGTTTTTCAAGAAGCTTCAGATGCTCCTGCACAGACAGCGATTGTCGATCTTCTGCTTTCAGATGATGCAGCCTCACTTGTCTCTGCAGTAGCAGCAGACACTCAAAAAGGAAAACTCGATTTGTCAAAAGATTCGAGGAAAGGTTCCACATCTGTCACACCATTTGTTAGTGGAGAAACCGTTCTTGGTAGCACCAGCCTTGCTCATGCAAATTCTGAAGCAGGGGCTTTGAAATCAGACTCACTCGGACTGTCAAGTGCAGTGTCTGACGCTGGGGCTCTATCCGGAGTCAATAATGGAGAATCATCGTTGATACCTGCCATTTCTACTAGTGACACATCTAAAGATAGCTTTGGAGTTGGTACTGCTGGCTTATCAAGTTCTGCTTCAAGTGGTGATGTTGGCGTTCCTGAAAGTACAGGCCTTGAAGTGGTAACAGAGGCTTCGGCTTGTTATGATGAAAATGGCCAAAGTAGGACGCTAGGAGAGCAATGGTTCGTAGACTGCAATGTTTTCACTTGCATAGACATTGAAAATGTTGAAAAGTCTGTGAAGACCTGCGAGCCTACCCCACCTGCCAAAGAGGGATATAAAATTGTGGAAGATTTTAGCGATTCGTGTTGTGTCACGTATCGTGTTGTTCCTGATGAGTGCGAACCATCAATGTGTCAGTTCTCTCCCCCAAAATGCAAGTTCAACGAAATTCTCAAGACAATACCCATGGATAAGTGCTGCGCTACATATCAGTGTGTGTGTGACAAAAATCTTTGCCCAGCTGTGGCCGATTTGCCCTGTCCTGACGGAAGCACAAGACAAGTGATAGAACCACATGTTTGTTGCCCAGTTGGAAAGTGTGTTAAAGCCGAAGCACTTCAGCAAGAAGTTGAAGCCTTTGGTGAGGCCGGAACTGCTGTGCAACAAACTGGAAGCCTTCTTTCAGCTGCTTCAGAAGAGTCGGAAAGTGTTTCAACTTTAGCAAACCTTGGTGCTTCTGCCCAAACCGAAGCACTTGCAGGATCAACATCAGGCGGTCGACTGGGACAACTTGCTATAGCAACTGAAAAACCCATGTGTGTAGATGAGCAAGGTTACAGCAGAATGTATGGAGAAACTTGGAGCGAATATGGTGCAGCTTGTACTCTTTGCACTTGCACAGACAGTAAAAATATTGACTGTAAACCAAAAACTTGTGACTCTTACCCTATGGCACCTGAAGGTTATGTGGTTGTCGAGGAAAAAGAAGATGATTGTTGTTATGTGTATCGAACTGTGCCTGAGAATTGCGACGTCACTTCATGCGCGGAAAGCCCGATGATTTGCAATCACTACGAGGATCTGGTAACTTACGCTATAGACGCTTGTTGTGCAACGTATGAATGTACATGCAACAAAGCGAAATGCCCAGCATTGGGTAATCCATTGTGCCGTGATGGATCAGAGCGGGTGGTGTTGGAAGACGGTACCTGCTGTCCTGTGGCTAAATGCATTACCAGGCATGGTACACAATCACAGTCTGGCATAGGTTCCGGAATATTACTAGGTGGAACGTCTCTCATCACTGAACTTCACGAAGGTGATGAATCAGGCAAAGCAACTAAAGGTAAAACGGCTGCTGGCACCGAGGCTGCTGGGTTGAGCGCTGCAGCTGGAGCTCAACGCCAAGGCTTCTACAACGACGGTGGCAAGAAGGCAGGAAAAGCAAACAAGGCCATCTTCCAGACAGGCGACACCACAATCGGCGCTGGTGCAGGAGGTCTTTCTGGCGGTCAGCACGGATACTATCCGGGCGTTTATGATGGCAAGGGTTACTTCGATGGCGATGCAGAGGCCAAGTCTGGCAATGTCATTGGAGGCTCGACCTTCAAAACGTATGCAGATTCTGGCGATGAGTCGGACGGCTTGACAAGCCTTGCTGGCAAGGGCGACTACCTAGCTGCTGGCAAGGGCCTGGCTACAGGTGATCAAGACTCTGGTGCTTACATCGATGACAAGGACTTCGGAGGCGATGCAACCAAGACCATGTTCACAACAGGTGATACCATGATCGGCGCTGGTGCTCTTGGCGGAGCAGGCAACAAGTTTGGGGGTTTTGGCCTGTCTAACGTCGGGTTCGGAACAGGCAGTGCATTGGGTTCTGGAGATACTGGAATTCTTAGTGGCGGCGTGTCTGCCGCCTTTTCTGGTATTGCTGATGATGCACTCGGTGCTTCGCTATCAGCTGGCTTATCGTCTGGTGCTTCGACGCATGGTAATGCTGCAAGCAATGTAGGATCTTCCTTGAGGGTTTTGCCTGAGGCATCGTTTTGTGTGGATTCTGCTGGACGTGAAAAATTATTTGGTGACTCTTGGCTAGATTACGAAGATCCATGTCGTCTGTGCACTTGTGTGGATGTAGAAGATGTGAGGTATGTATGGTTGTATTTCTCACGTTCTCGATTTTTAACATACTTCATCTTTGAAACATTTCGATGCTACAACGTAAAGGGCAAAAAATTGTTGAAAAGTTTTTAACTTTGTCCTTTTCTTGATTGTTGTGCTTACTTTGATTTTTTGTATGCCTGTCAATGACCTACATTCGTTTTACTTTCTGACAGATTAGGTTCATTAATGAGTTCAATTTAAATTTTAATTGAATCATTTTTGTGGCGTTGATTTCCTCAAATTTTCGGTGCACCTTTATTATAGTTATAAGCAAATTGTGCTCAGTGCACGCAGCAGCGAACAAGGGCTTTAGCCTCGTAATGATGGGATGTTTCACCTACTGGAGGAAATTGCAGATGAGGTCCAATAGTCACTATTTATATATAACGAAGCGTTCGCACAACCCTACAGTGAAGGAATATCTGGGGTACACTTCATTGTGCAAGCCAGATAATTAGATTGGGATTTACCTAATTTGAGAATGTTTATTTGCATGCTCATTAGTAATACTGCACCATTTTCTGGCTTCACTGACACCACTTCATCAAACAAACTCGTCACATTATTGCGACTCAGAAAAGCTGTTTTTCTGTTGCCTCTGATTTTTGGAGTTTGGTACCAGGTAGCATATACTCCAATCTATATTGATATAATTACTGCTTTTGTTAAGTTATTGAATTGTACCTGTTAACCAGGTGTATAATGCCAGCGGTTACCCGGGTATAGTCAATATACTTCCTCAAATTTGAACTGAATTACCACATACTTTCTTAAATTTCTGTTGTATTGCGGGTATCCATACCTAATCTACTACTAGAGCTACAGCCGCAAGTAATCGTGTGCTGTGTCTACCTTCTTGAGAGTTTTGCTAACGCCAACTGTGTACGCTATAAAATCGGGAGGACGAGTGTATAACTCCTTTAAACATTTACAAGTACATTCCTTCTGTTAAGCACAAAAGATCGTGGTGGCGTGGAAAGCAATGATTTAAGATCCGTACGCAGAGCGATTGAATACAACTGAACTGTAAGAATGAAAATAGACAGAGTAATAAATTCGTAACATTTGCATTTCTCTTGTACTTTTTATGTTTAAATTTTTTTTAAAGTTTTTAACGGCAGATATCAATGCATCAAGTAAACAAAATATTTATAATGAATGAAAAATTAGATTTTTGCAGTTAAATACGATTATAGTTCTTTCAGCAACAACATTTAGAATCTAGATACACTGTGTTGATATGAAGTAAATACTCATAAAATTTGAAAACGTGGTGCCAACAAGCTTTTTCGAGAACATTTATTATGTTCCACAGAGAACTTGGCAAACAAGAAACCTGTTTTCTAATTATTTCCTTCTTTCAACGCCAATGCCTGGAAAATAGCGTTGCAGTTTTTTCTCATCAATTCTGTTGCGAATGTTGTTATGTGCATATAAAAACGTAGAAGCAAACTTCGTTTACATCAGCAGTGCATACTTTACTAAAGCTGAATCTTTTTTGTCTTCAATGGAAAAAAAGAAACACAACAAAAAATGAACTTGTTTTATTTGGTTTTAGACAAAACCAGTTTTGCAGCAGTGACGTGTTAGGCGATGACCAATCAATTACGCAACTGCAAAAAAACTAGTCCGTGCAAACAATTTTGGAAATGTAAAACTTTGGTCTCGTTTCGAGAAAGATGTTATTGCAAATCCACGGATTAGTTGCTAAATAATGCAATTCTTAATTTAGTTGATTTCGTGTTCGATTAATATAAATTATCCTGCAGTGTTTCACACAAGCTGGTTTGCTGAACACAAGCTGCATTCAAATGGCTCTTGTCCTGTAACTGCATTAATACGTAGAGGGCAAAGCAAAAATAAACCGTTCTTAATATGGTTCAAGCAAGTCAGTTGCATAAGAAAAAACAAAGACTATTAAATGTTGCAAGCATCGAAGAAATCTTTGAAAAATATTTTGTTGTTGTTTTTCGATTAAACTAACGTTTGATTAAACAGGTTGATGAATGATTAATTAATGCAGAATGAAAACAGATTAACTTGTGTTGAATCCCGGTTAAAATTACTTATTCAATCATGGAAACCAAAAAGTGGTTGTTGATAATACCGACCGTCTAGCTTCTGGGTTAAGGTGCTATTATTACATCTATAAAACCTACGGTAAATTTGCTTAACAAACTTAACTATATAATTGATACTGATGCTTGGTAAATTTGCTTCAGTCAGCTATATGACACAACGGGCTTAATGGGACCACATCATTACGATGAATCTGCATTTGCGCATACTGTGGAGGTAGCTCAAAGACATAGAATTTTGGTTGTAAGAAAGGTTTATAAATAAGAAAAATAAACAACAGCTTACGTTTTACTCCATATAGGCACGCAAACAACTCATGGCTTAATCTACATAGATAGGAAAATACAGTAGTTCACAGTTAAATCCACAGCATATATTACTGGCCTCACCTCGGCCTTCGTGGAGAGGGTGTGGAAAATGCAAACTCGTACGTATTGTCATTTGCTAATGCAACATCTTCCATGATTAAAGTTGGACTTGCACTATAGTGAAGTTTCCCTTCATCTTTAGACGTTTTATAGATTTTATTTTCGTTCTTTTACGGAATATAATGACATTAAAGTAAAAATTTCCTTTTGATAATGGGTGTTGATAATAAGAAATTGTAAAAAAGAAGCAAAGCGAAACTCAAAGATATTTTTAGTTTTAATTAATCTATAGTAATTCTTGAAAATCTATCGAAACTGGATGAAGCAGTGAACTTTTAAGAATAAAAACAGCAGCTTCGATTGAGGATTATGCGTTTGTTTTCGAAGTATATACCGGTAGTTGCAATTGACTCGGTGAGAGCTTAATTTTTAATTTTGTCTATACGGACGAGCAAGTAACATCAACTGACATCATGTACACATTTAATTTAGCCCGCCGATATGTGCGCATGACATACCATGACCGCGAGAAACTTGAAATCGTGGTCGTCCGCTCAGAACCGTCGCCAGAAAGTCGTCAATAGGGGTCTTTATGTTCGTGCAAGGGGGGCTTGACATTCAAATTCGATAAAAATGCCACGTGTTTGCAGTGTTTCGTATTTGAATTTGGGGGGCTTGGAGCTTTGTTTGGGGGGCTAAGCCCACCAAAGCCCCCCATGGCGACGGGACTGAGTCCGGTGCAAACAATTGACTTCTTTTTCGAGGTTTGGAAACAAATGTTTTGGTCTTCCATATGGAGTTTCAGTCACCATGTTATGTTGTGCATTAATTGCTAACTTCGACGAATCTCGTCACAGTTGTATTATTTAACACAGTTAAAACATTCTCTACACATGTAAACAGCAAGTTTTGTTATAAACGGAGCTAGTGATTATTTCTACTTTTTAAAAATTCAAAGTCACTGTTGTGAAACCGCTCTACCGCAAATAACGAAACGAAAGCGCATGTAAAGGAGCAAAGTAAAACACAAGTTTAGCGGAAATGTGATGCAGATTGGTAATAAAAAATTTGACCCCACCGAGGTAGGGCTATTGCTAAGGTCAGCATGATAAAGTAAAGGAATGAAAACTGTATGAAGTTTATTTGATTATTTTTTCGATGTTTCTACATTAAGTTAGAAAATATGGTTTCACGTACTGTCTTAACAGTACCAATAATCCGTATTATCCACAAACTAAAACCCACAGAGGTTTTGAACCAAGTAGATCTTGCTAACACGATGCAGAATTGTTGTGAATATTGACAGAACATGAGGAAGCTTGCGTTCAACGACTGCATAAAAGTTAATCGATATGCATTGTGCGAACAAGTTTAGGAACGCCTGATTGTTAGACGCTTTTTTGAACTTCGTTAAGTGCCACTGCAGCTGCGCAACATCCTTGATTGTTTCTTGTAACTTTAGGTGTGAATCAAAGGTATGCGATCAAAAACCAGAGGAAAAAAGTGGATTTAAAATAGTGGAAGATTCAAGTGATGGGTGCTGCGTTGTTTACCGATCAGTGCCGGTTGACTGCGACGTAACGGAATGTCCATACTTAGCGCCAACATGCAAAAACTTCGAGGAACTTATTTCGTATTCTATTGATGAGTGCTGCTTCACGTACGAGTGTAAGTGCAATCCCTCATTTTGCCCTACTTTCGGAGATCCAAAATGTCCTGATGGTAGCGTGAGGGTGGTCCTCGACACTGATGATTGCTGTCCCTCTGGAAAATGTGTGTTGCAAAATCAGGAATCTGCGGCAATGTCTTCTGCAAGTGGTATTTCCTTGGCCAATGGCTTGTCTTCCGAAATGTCTGGATCGGATGATGCGAAAGCCGGCCAATTATTTATGCCTCAAGCATCAACAGTGGGATCAGATGCTTTGGGAGCTGCTGACTCCCAGGCATTGACAAACATGCAGATTTTACCAGAAACAAGCGTGTGCCTCGACGAAAGCGGCAAAGAACATTCGTATGGTGAAACGTGGTATAAGGACGGAGATCCGTGCAACATTTGCAGCTGTTATGCAGAAAACGATGCTAGGTGAGATGCATTGCTTTATTGTAGTGCCTGGAAGTAAATTATCACGGTGTATAAATTTTATATAGAGATTTATCGTTTTTTGGGGCAGGGCAATAAATAAAATTCTTGGATAGATTTTGTTTAAATTTTGTGGATAACATTTGCAGCATGTATTTCACTTTCCTTTTACATGTTTGTTAATATTCCCTATGATGGAAACAAAATTTTAATAGGCCTTGGTTTTCTGTTAATTTTGAGATTGTGAATAGAACATGTCTCTTGCAAACAGCATATGTCAGAGTAAAGCAACAAATAACCGTAGTTTTGAGAACTTCAGTGGTGCTGCGATAATAGAGCCCATATAATTTTTTTAATTTTCTGATGAGGTATTACACGGAGAACATTTCGTTCATGACACAAATCATAATCGTTGTCCGAATAACTTGTGACGGAGTCTTTCCACCACTCATGTTCAACTCAATGCAGAACCGTAGCCAGAAAGCCGTCAACAGGGGGGCTTTGCTTTTGTGCGGGGGTCTTGACGTTTGTGCAAGGGGGGCTTGACATGCAAATTTAACAAAAAGTCCATTGATTTATAATGTTTCATATTTTAATTTGGGGGGTCTTGAAGCTTTGTTTGGACTGACTCAATGATCTCTAGACGTGATTTTGTTCTGATTTTCACTAATTCTCACTCAAAGGTTGCGCTTCCTTTTTTGTAATTTCAGTCTTTTCTGTTTTGCTGTGCTATTAGAAACTTCTGCGTGACAGCCCTTTACAAAGTCCAGCTGCGCAAAAAGGTTTGAGATAATTGCGCGTAAACGCAGTCTGTTATTTATACTACTGGTAAATCTTAAATGAGGAACCGGTGAACTCAATCGGTGAAATCTTTTCCCCATCTAAGTAACCTACGCTTCCCTGTTTCGTAGCACAAATTATTGTAATACGTTTTCGCTTTTTTCCCCCTTTTTTCTGGAACTTTTGTCGTAAGCGTTAACGGTGTGGATTTCGTGGGACTAATTTCATAAATTTCAACTGGTCGCTGTTTCGAACTTAGCTTCGTTGATGGGTGCAGGTTTTGGTCTCGTCATCGGGGCGTTTTATTCTTGACTGCCTAGGCCAGTGCTCCGCAACCTTTTTTCACTCACGGCACAGTTAGCAACTTTCTAAATTTTGCGGCACACCTCGACCACTAATGTATTTGAGCTTGTTTTGATTAGCACAATCGCTTTGCATTACCCTCAGTATCTGAAAGGGCAACTCAAAGTTCTCAATCAACTTCTTTTAAGCACGGATCGTTTATCGTTTTTGATCAGTAACAAAGATGCGAACCTTTGTTCACACAAGCCCATGTTTCGTAAAATGGAGAAGAATTTCAATAATTTGCTTATATACCTCTTCAATACACATCTCGTCAAGTGGAACATCGCTGAATTTTAATCTCAGAGTTTTGTCACTTCTTAGTTCAAGAATGTTTTTTCTAACAAGCAAGGATGATTCTTGGGTTGACGTTTGAGCATTAGCCAAAAAAGGATTTCGGATGCGACCAGATTGTTCCGTATTTAATTGTGAAAAAGTAATGCTCATATTTCTGATTTGAAAAAGTTGAGTGTTCTTGGGCCAAATCCAACCCAAATTCTTTGTCAATTCAATAGTTCTATATTGATTGCTTCTTGAAAACATTTCCAGTCATCCCCCTGTCAACGCAGTTTTCCAGAGTGCTATTTTCTCTTTAAAACCTTTTGACTTGTCACAGCATGTCAATACATTTTCATTTTTGCCTTGCATTTTAATGTTGAGTTCATTCAAGTGTTCAAATATGCCGGTCATATGCAAGTTTAGCAATCAAACGATCGTGTTCTAGGTGCTTATACAGATGATGCTTGTTCTGACTTAATACGAACTGATTTATTTCATGCCGGAGCTGGAAGAGTCTTGCGAGAACTTTGCCCCGTGAAACCAACGTACAGCCGTATGAAATAGCAGTGATTGATGTTCTGATCCCATTTCTTCGCACAGCAACGCAAAAAGTCGTGAATTCAGGGCTCTTGCTTTAACAAAGTTGACAATGTGGATACAGTCGTTCATTGTTTCTGACAATTCCTTTGGTAAAACTTTGATCATCAGGGTTTCCCTCAGGCCCTAGATTTTCTTGTGCCCAGAAAAAGTCGTTTTAAAACAAAAACAAAAATATTGCTCCCCAAAAATGTATTTTGCCCCCCAAACCTTGAAACCTGACTACGGGCCTAGCTTCTCTATGTAAACAGCAATGCGTAATTTGAATGGATGGATTTTGACGTTTCACTAACGCAGCAAAGCGTCTTTCTTCGCCCATCATTACTGCTTCACGCCAGGCCTACCATGTGGTCGTGAAAACTACAATTCTCACGTCACAAAAACAGCATTAATGCACAGTGGAAGTCTACCTGTATGGGGTTTAAGCAAGCGAACAGTAATGTTGATATTTTCTGATGAAATTATTCCGCGGCACACCAAGCATCGTCTCGCGGCACGCCGGTTGCGGAGCACTGGCCTAGGCCCTGATACCGAAACCTTTGCCAGCTATTTGTCTTGTCTTCAGATACAAATATTTGAAACAAGTTTTGACTTTCGAAAAAATTAGTGTAGAACCCGGGGCCGCATCTGAAAGCGTGTGGTCTGGATACATGGGAAAATACAAGGGAAATATCTTGCAAAACCTTAACTTTGAAAATTCAAGCTTGTGGCTTAGTTTTTGCAGAAAAAGGTTGGGTAAGAACTTGTCTCACCTTCGTAATTTTGCCTAGTCTAGGTTTTGACCTTGGTTTCAGACGTACTGGTGCCAATCACACCACAGGTCTTGGCAGATACTGACGATTACACTACAACGCAACAGTTTTAAAGCAGTCCATTGGTGAACCAGTTACTTGACCCAGGGCCTGTTCCAGAAATGCCCGCTTGAGATGGTAGCACATAATAAAGGACTTTTAAAAGTTTTCTTCAATCTATCTTGCAGTCCGAGTGTAGATGTCATTTTTGAAGAGATTAATTTAGCACTGAAATTGCGGCAGATATTTTCAGAACTCGATTCATTGTCACGTATTGTATTTTCAAAGCAGCGCAATAAACCTGTTGCGTTGCTAACATGCTGGACGTACACACGATAGCTCAGACAATAACACTCAAGTTTTAGTTGATCTAACTAGGCCTTTTGTATCAACCTGTAAGTTTGAAAGGACAGCATATTCATTGCCGGAACACTTTGGTTCATGGACAAATAAGCAGTATAAACCTCGTATGAACTTGAATGAACGCTCACGTTTTTGGTTTGTGCGACTGAAAATAGTTTTTCATTGAAAGTCAACTTGCACTAATATTTCAAATGTCAGACAAGTGTACACAGAAAGAATGCAACCCGAGATAGCGCTTTTTGGCTATACAAAGATCACTTTAGTCCCAGTCCCATCTTGGTCAACCCAACTTTTGCTGATTAGATTGGTCGTGGTTTACAGCATTTTTTCCCTCTTTGAAACAGCCATACGATTTAATGTGCTTCTCTGACGTAGACCTAAACTTTTTGACCTATTCAGGTCAATTTTTTTGACCTGTTGACCTATTCAGGTCAAAAAATTTGTTAACAAAGCAGCACGTTATCGCTAAATTTATTTCCCAGGCCTGAAAAATGTACCCAATACTTAACAAGGGTAAGAAAAAAAGCGTTTTATGGTTAAAGCTAACTGGTCTAGCGTTTTGATATTAAGTTACTCTGTTGTGCGGTTGTTATTCAAACACTCAGTAACATTTTTCTTTGTTCACAACACGGCCATAATGAAGCAAAGTAAATGGTGTTAGGCCTACTAGTGTAAGTACCTTCAAAAATATAATGCTATCATTGAGTTGTTGAGTAAATATCTTGCTTAGTTGCTAAAGGTTTTTGCGTTACTGTTCCTTGCTAAACACTTCCTTTGCCCACTGGATCGTAGCATAAAAACTCTGGTGCTTAAAATTGTATCTAACTTGGTTGTTTGGTAAAATAGTTTCGTGCTTTTCACTTATAAGTTGCCAGTTGCCACTGCCTATGTACCTATTTTTCTGAAGCGCAGTGGTTTACTGTTTGTTTTTGGTCCTAATGTTGTACGATTTTCGAATGGTTCAATGTTTGTCTATGGCTATGCCATTGCCTCTGCATGGATTTCCCAAACATCAGTCAAGCCAAGTTGTTTTAGAAAAGATACGAGAAATCAAAATAATTTAATGTCCGTGAATTTGAGGTTGTATCAGTTTACACTTGAAGTGATTGCCCAAAGTATCTGTAATCTAATAACATCCTTTACCGATTTTATTAGATAAAGTTGTTTTTTCCTCAATGCAACTCGAACTTGGTTGATTTTCCATTTCAATTTTCTTTTCATGGGCTTTCATATTGTGCTTGGTAATTGTTCATATGTCACTTTCTTGTTGTTTTTACTGTCAAAACGTGTTTGGCATTTTCTTGTGATGTGCAGTGCGTCTACGCTTCAGCAATCAAGGGGCCACGAGGACTTAGTTTTGTATTTCAGAAGAAAAGCAAAAACTACTATAACAATTCACATCAGTGTTCTATATATTGTTTCATGTTTGCCACCTAAATTTACAATTCTGGGGAGTATTGTTTTTGTAAGATATATGTACTGTATATAACACCAGTAATCCTGTTCCAACTTTTGGCATGTGCTTATGCGTCTTGTTAGAAACTTGTTTGAGAATTCTGACTTCATTTTGTTCAAAACGATTTTATTGTCTACACCAGTGGTCTTCAACCTTTTTGTACAATCGCCCCCCTTCGGGAACTTTGTTTGAAAATCCCCCCTATCTATCAGTTTTGTGTTGTCCGAAAATATTGCTTTGTTTTGAAAATAATTAAGTGCTAATGAAATACAAACGGGCTATCTAGTTAGCACAAAACAAAATAAACAAACAAAAATGCAAACCCATGTGTAGCATAAATGTCATTCATTTACAAAAAATAGCTGGTTCCAACTAATGCGAACCTTGAGATAGTGTTTATCTGCAAGCTTTTTCAAATCAATTTGCAAGCTGCTCAGCTTAAGTCTTATGGCGTTTCCACCAGTCTTGTTCATGTCAAGACGGTTGCGGTATTTATGACGCGTGTTCAGTACATGGCAGAAACCTTGCTCAACAAAATACGTCGTGGGAAAAGCCAGTAATAATAGCTTCACTTTTCCCCAAAATTGTGGAAAATGCTCACTGCACTTAATCCAAACATTTGACCATCTGTGTTAATGAAATATAGCATGGGCTTCATCTTCGCTTTGGATGTAGGTGAGACGTTCCTGGATGGTGGAATGGCACTCGCTTATGCTAGCTAGCTGTCAAAAAGGTATTTCACCCAGTAACTTTCTACATAATGTAACTTTCGGTGCGATCTCCACAACAGAATGACTTCAAGCAAGCCTCAAACAACAGGTGGCGAAAAGGATTTTTTGGATTCATTAGTTTAGCCAAGATTGGGTGTTTGGGCTTACTCACTGGTTTAAGTACTGCTTTCCTAGCCTACTGTTCTGTTATACTAGTCAGATGAACACAGTACCGCTATATCCACAGTACAGGAAAACACGCGAACTGGCTGAAAAAAAACGATAAGCACGTTTCACAACTTACGGCTAGCTGTCACTAATTTTCTAGCCATTAAAGTGCTACGTAAATCATCTCGGAACAGTCATAGTTCCAGCATTTTCACAACAGAACACACTTCAGTAGGCATACATTGTTTTACTCAAGGTACCGTATTTATTCGATTGTCAGCCGCCCTTGGTTGTAAGCCGCTTTTGAACATAGGTTACATAAGCTTCTGAAATACTTTCGCGTACTAGCACATTTGGCGTTATTGTCAACCCTGGTAATGATGGTTACACCACTACAACTGCCTTCTTTTCATAATCCTTCCCGTGACGTTTGTGCACGTGATGCTGAAGAGAATAGAATGTGAAGAGAGTTCGGTCGACAAAACATAGCCAAGGAAAGACTGAGCCTCATCTATAGCTTTAGGTAAAGAGATAATGTATGCTGCCCTTGATTGTAAGCCGCCTTCGAGTATAAGCCGCACAAAATAATGAAAAAAAAAACTTTATAAGCCGCTTCTAACAATCGAATAAGTACAATGCTAACCAAATATTATAAAACACCTGATAAAGGACTGTCATATTTTTGTCTACAAAGCAATGGTTTGGCAATGCTTTACCGAAGGCCGTGAAGACTTGTTTCAAGGAAATTTTACTAAAATAATAACACAATACGGTTGGAGGTATTTGTGACAGATCACGGCAAAAATTCACTGGGCTAAACTTGATGGCAACCCGCAATCAATATTCGCTATCGCCGCGAACGTCGATGCGATGATTTAGTGGCAGCAATATTATGATTGTTGGGCCATTTTTACTACTGTGTCTTCAAAAAAGCTGAAGTTTTCCTCTTGAACAGTGAAGTTTGACCGATTGGGTATTTTCCGATAGCTATATCAGTATTGGCAGGGGTACAGTGCTGACAAAAAAGGTGTGGGATGGGAACGCATCCAAAGAAATAGCCATTTTAAAACAGCTTCGAACTCATTTTAAAGCAAAGCGTGAAAATGGTATGGGAACGCCGTTCCCGCACCACTAAACCCATGAGTATTGGTCCTTTCAACCAATATCAGTATTATAGAACGCATACTATAAGAGAAACGTCCAAAACCACGCGTGCTGATGTATAAAGCCTGGCAAATGTTATTGCTTGAGTCTTTTTTGTGACGTTGATCATGCAACGATCGGGTTAACCAACCTAACAAACTACTCAGTGCAACAATTTCTCTAATTTTCTCTACTCATGGGTAGCGGAAAAATTTTGAAAGTGAGGGGCACAAGTGCACGTCAAAAAACTATGGAAACTTTTTGTGGTTTGAATTGAAAACTGTGACGTCACAAGCATTGAAAATGGCATCATTAAATTTTGTCAGCATGTTTAGGCGATTTTTTGCAATGTTTCATAAGCCCTCAACTACCCCTATCTACACTACACCTAGGCTAGACTGACTTGAGCACACAAATCCAACCAGTTGTTCTTACACAAAATTGATTCACAAGTAAGCACACAAACACAAAACATGCACAAAGCTAAGGGAGCGTCCACATCAGTGTTCCATCTAAGAAAATTTTACACTGAGCAAATTTTTGTTTTAGTGCGCATGCAGATGCGCAACCATAGACACACAACCTGTGAAGCGTTTTAAGCGGTACGATATATACAAATGATCAAATTTTGAATGTTGCAAGTGCGAGAGAATGAGATTCCATTGCGCAGATGGTCTGGTGGTAACTGTTTGTGAATGTGCAAAAACATCCTGTGGTTCAAGTGTTCTTGCTATTTGTTTGTCAAGTAGCTCTTGAGCCGTCGAAGGCACGAAAACGACCGCTTTGCTGTAGCATTTGACATTGGTACTGTCAAGTCAGGCCCGTTGCCAGGATTTCGCAGCAGGGGGAGCCAAAAACCACAAGGGGGATTACATTTGTATTGGATGTATGCCGCAACCGGGGGTCCAACTTGAAATGGGGGCACATATTTTAAATGGGGGCAGTGCCCATCGCTGGCTACGACCCTGTGTCAAGTACAGTCGTACAGTACTCCTGTAAATTCCCCTTAGAGCATGGGCGTCGGAAGTGTGGGACAGGGGGGCCTTGTCCCCTGGATTGTGACATTTTTCTATTACATTTTTAACAAAAAAGGTCTTTTTCATAGTTTCTAGAAGGAAATATGAAATTTCGTCACTTTTGGCCCCCCCTAGAAATTTTTTTTATGGTTACCTGTGGAAAAATCCGCTAATGCTCTCCCCTGAAAAAAATCCTTCCGATGCCCATGCCTTAGAGCAGGGGTAAGAGCTTTGCTGACATCACGTACAGTTTCGAAATATCAGGTCAGGCGCGGATTTACCATTAGGCTATATAGGCTTAAGCCTAGGACCCTCGATTTCGGGGGGCCCCAAATTTTGTGAATAACGACAATTTCCAGCATTTCTGTAAGCAATTATGTTTATTTTTATTTTGGTTCAACGCACGTTTTTTACTATGCAGCTAACAAAAGATCTCTATAGAAGAATGAGCGTGAAGCATTGAAGTGAATGACGATGTAATGGGAGCGTGGTCAGATAAATTCACCACTGCCATTTTCGTTATTTCAATGTGACTGTTTTTGTTGCTGATACCGAGGGAATTCAGAGTAACGCAATAAGTTTATAAATTCGAACAACAACTTGTGCAGTGAATGTAACGAGCACGTGTAGTGCTAATTTGTATGACATTGTCGCAAATCTTCCAGAAGCTTCCCCAATTTCAAAAAGCTCAGGGACTCGAAAATGAAAATTCGCCTCTGTATCAGGTACAAAAGACGATGATATGTTCTTCAGTGGTTTTAGTTCAGTTACAAGGGCAGCGACATCTATGTCGTCATCCACTTTTAAATACCAGAATGCAACGACAAGACAAAGAATATGTAGCAAGTTGTCTGCAAAGATGCCAATTGTGTTGCGAATGCAAAAATAAAATATAGCTATTTAATGTTGCCAATTCAAAACAAAAACACAGTTGAAATTGATCTGTCACATATGTCATTTTGCATTTAAGTTTTAGCAAAATTTCGCTCTTTATAATGGTGTTAAAACGCTTGAAATTACATCAAATTGTACCAATGTCTCGATGGTTTGGGACGAAATTCCTACACACAAGGTTAAAAAATTACACCATTTTTGTAAAATGGTGCAGTTTTACACAATCTGGCAACACTCTTCGACAACACCAATGCGGTAAGCAAGCCCGAGCAGAGTGACCAGATTGGGCACGGTGTATTCTGCCAAACATTTACAAAATCCTGCTAAATTACAAATAATATTGCCGAAATACGGCCAAATATCTGCACATTTTTCTTCATTAAACGATTTATCGAACAATGGACCTAATACTAATTGTGTTACTTAAATTTATTTAGGAAGAATTCAAAATTTTAAAGTGGGGGGTCAGGCCCCCTAGAAAAAATTGGGGTCCTAGGCCCATGCGGCCGCCCGGTTCCGCCACCTATGACTCTTTCATGTCATTTTGAACATGAGACTCAACAACATAGCTGCACATTCATAAACTTCGTGAGAACCGCAATGCTTGACTACCAACCAGTGACAATCTCAGTGGTCTTGAATAGTTGGTGCAGTGAAGCGTTACAAAAAAGATGTTAGTTTGATGGTTACGTGAACGTGGCCAGTCCGATATGTGTTTTACATCCTTTTCTACGTGCCATAGAGTGGAACGTGCATCAAATTATTTGATTCCAAAGTAGCAAATATTGTTCTTTTTAATAAAAAATTTAGTATGTTCCAATCTGCTGAAATCGCCCCCCAAATCTCGAAAAAAAAATCGCCCCATGGGGGCGATTTCGTCCACGTTGAGACCACTTGTCTACACTGTTTGAAACGTTGCTTTTGCTTAGGCCTATATGATTTGAAAACTGAACCCGTCGATTTCAGTTTTTTTTCCAACAGTCATATGGGCTGGATAGTTTTTTTTAACCAGTAAAACAAGTCTGCGGCTGTTAATTTGTACTGTGTGACATAATGGATGGTTTGTCTGGCTGTAAATAAAATATTCCTACGAAAGTTTAACTGTCACCAGTAGAAAATGTAGTAAAGTAATGTATAGTATATATTCATAAGATATTTTTCTGTTACACATGACTTTGAATTTTTTTGCTTGCCAGCACTGATCATTTATAACATAAGCTTGAAACAAAAGGTACAGTATTTACCTAATGGAAGACATGGGTTAAAAGAAATAAACATAAACAAGAAACATCCCTGACTAATGGCTCAGTGACCAGAAATCACTGACAGGAATTTGTGTCGTAAACTAAGACTTGACTCAACTAATCGTAAAAAAGACACAAAAACACTTCAAATCACACGGAATGAAGAGACCTATGAATCTAAATCACTCGTCGCACAAAAAATATGGCTCGAGAACACCACCACTACAGCGTCTCAAACCCTGGTTTATTGCAAAAATACTTGTTGCAATGTGCTACTGGAGCTGATCACACTGGATCAAATCATTTAAGCACATCCTTCAATCTTGCTTCGATTCCTACATTAACCAAATAAAAGCTATTTTGGCAAAACTAAAAATGAGTAACATGTGCCGGAAAATTATTGGAAACCTCCACAACACAAACATGAAATGTTCCCGCTTCTCAAAGACTCTGAAAACACCGGAAAAAACAAACTAGGCACATGAAAGCATTAAAGACATTTCAAGACATTTTGTACAAACGAAAATTTAAACAAAACCTACATAATTTTTCAGATGCCAAACAAAACAGTGCGAACCATACCCAAATGCACCACAAGGATACATGGTCATTGAAGAAAAAGCCGATGAATGCTGTTACACCTACCGAATCGTTGCAGCTGATTGTGAAATATCATCCTGCCCGTACACACCAAGCATTTGCAAATACTACGAGGATTTACTGACTTACCAACTTGACGAATGCTGCTGCACGTATGAATGCAAATGCAATAAAAACAAATGTGCGAAAACAGGAAAAGCACCATGTCCACCAAACGCACAACGAATGGTTTTGGAACAAGAAATTTGCTGCGAGGTTGCAAAATGCGTAGCAATAACCAACCATGTACGGTCAAACACAATTGAGACAACGAACCAGATCCTGCTCGGAGGCAAATCACTCATCCTTGCCAGCGTTGAAAGTGACGAATCGGATGGAGCAATCAAGGTTGGCCATGCAGCCGACCAGGCAGCTGGCGGACTGGGCAAGGCAGCTGGTGCTCAAGGCCAAGGCTTCTACAACGACGGTGGCAAGGAGGGAGGCAAGGCAAGCAAGGCCATCATCCAGAC
>Ga0210059_1002037_pt1 | contig 31301 bp, 24 predicted proteins | sample Ectturendosymbi2_FD_188042 | JGI IMG/M metagenome (GOLD analysis project Ga0210059, IMG submission 188042) | Ecteinascidia turbinata endosymbiont from Florida, USA - Sample 2 (SPAdes) (version 2) | ecosystem: Host-associated > Tunicates > Ascidians > Unclassified | place: Key West, Florida... | reverse complement strand
AGACAAGGAATGACTTACGAATTGTTGCTTGAAATTTTTAGCATGGAAAAACTGAATAGTTTATTGTACCGCAACTGTAGTGTAAACTTTTTTACCGAATTACTCCATTTCACTTTACCGCCCGAACTAACTTGAGTTGGCATGCTAGACTTTTTCCGCTGCACGTTACGGTCTGTTGCAAACCACGTGATCGTCTGAGACAGAAACCACGCTAAACGCGGAGAGTATTTTTTGTCAATCAAAAGTGCCGAATGGCCGTTGCGATCTGTGTTCGTTGAACAGTGCTGTAGCTGTGTTCAGTGGAGGAGCTGCACTTGTGCTCATTTTTGTAATCTTGAGTTTTGATCTTAGTGCGTATTTTTTTCTTTTTGTTTCATATGTCGACTTTTGCGCAGGACTGAAGATGTGTAAGACACGAAACTAGTTTCCTTGCGCAATAAATTGAGTTTGATGTGGTATCACTGATTCTGATATTTTTATAAGTTTTCCCTTCGATAAAATGATTTTTAGCATTTTGCAAGTTTCTAGAGGCCGCGAAAAGTTGTTAACTGCTTCTGTCCGACATTTCACCCTGTGTGGTATCAGTGATTTTTATAGTAATCACTGGTTGTATATTGTAAGAAAGGTCATTGACTTGAAACAATAAGAGTTTAACAGCTGCACGTGTGAGAGACCACAGCAGAGCCATGATTTGTTTCGTACAGAAATGTAACTGGCTTTGCTGTAACGTTGATTGTCATGTAAATTTAAAGATGCAAACTATAATGTGAAAAACGTTGCTTTTGCAGGCAAATATCTGCGAAGTATTTGCGGAAAACAAAAAGCAGAACTACTGTGGAGACATAGTTTTAGTTTAGGATAGGCAGTTTTGCAAAAGACTGTCTTCAACCATTGGTAAACAGAATTTAAATCAAAACGCTGGAGAAGTATTGACTTAGCTACATATTGATGATGGGTTTACCTTGTATGGAACGATAAATGCCCGTTTCAGTAAATAAATAAATGAGTTTCAGTGTTAGTACAGTGACTCTCCAGGATTTCGGCATTGCCTACAGGCCTACAGTCACTTCTTTGCGAACAAAATGTACTGAAGGGCATTTTGCGTGTTGTTGCCTAGGACAGCGCTCTTCAGTTGGTGTGCACAGTGCACCTTAGGGTACACCAAAATATGCGGTAGATATTTGGGTGCACCACTACGAAATAGTTCACAAGGGTGCATCACAAATTTGCCACACTAAACAGATACTTTTTACAAAGCTTTCTGTTAGCAAAAATGACTTCAAGATTAACCTAGACTTTGCACATTCTAAAGTAGAGCTTCCCAACTTGGGGTGCATGTACCCTTAGGGGGTGCCTATCTGAAGAGGTACATTTATTGTACAGACGCAAAAAATTAACTTTGAGACAATAAAAACGGAATCTACCTTTACAGTTCCAAATTTATAAAAGTTCTATTAAAAATGCAGTGGATTTTTGTTATTTTACTCAGCCATTCTGTCATAGGAAATTTTAGGGGTACATGCTCATCTGTTGAAGTGCTAAAGGGGTAAATAAAATGGCGATTCTAGAATTAAAAAAGTGGGGGGCCACTGCGGGGCAAAGGAAAAAGTAGGGGGTTACCAACAAAGTTATCTACTGTATATGTATAGGACCTATGTCAACCAAATGAACTTGAACGGTAAATTAAGAAAAAAACTGGGGGGGGCAAACAGAGGGCCAAGGAAAAATCTGGGGGCGGCATGGCCCCCCAGGCCCCCCTTAGAATTGCTACTGGGTATATAGTCAGAGAAAGGTTATGAACCCCTTTCCTAAAATACGATGCGTGAGCATCACACCTTGTCAAGCTCATTGTTGCAATTAGGTGATTATTTTTAAATCATAAACAACAGATAACGAGCCTTTATCAGTTGAAGTATGTAGCTGATTTACTGAATTAAGGTACTTGCTTATTTAGGCCAGGGTACTTACACACATGGACGTAATTAGGTGGGGGCACGAGAGGTGTGTTCCCCCTTTTTTCGGACGGTGTGGATATAATACGCCACGTCTCCCACCTTTTCCTCTTTAGGTTTGGAGAGGTTTCAAAAATGAAACTGACGTTTGCCGCGTTTGGCATGAAGAGCTTTTCATGTTAGATGTTACACATAGCCAAGTTGATGTTGAAAGAGAGTTTGGTGTGGTATCACTGAATCTGATCTTTCTTTTATTTTATTTCGGTAAAATGACTTTTAGCATTTTGCAAGTTTCCAGCCACCGCGAAAGGTTGTTAACTGCTTCTGCCTCTTTTCACCTCGGTTTATCTTTTAAATAAACACTAGGGTGCATGAGTTCGTCAAAACATCTTTAAGGGTGCTCCATAATAAAAAAGATTAAAGAGCACTGGGGTCGGAGAGGCGCGTTAGCCAGAAATTTTGATAGGGGGGAACAAACAACAACGTATCAACATCTTAATGTTTATTGCTCCTTGTTTTTAAAGCATAATCTACAGAACACGCATTTTTCTGGCGCTTTTTCTGATTAATTGCGTTCAGATTTTAGCTGGCAAATTAAAAGTCTCTTTTCATTGAATTGACAAGTTTTTGGAAAGTTTGTTTTTTGCAAAGTTCCAATGTTCTACCTTGGGTGAATAACACCATTTTCTGGTAGAGCTTTCCTGTAAAAACCCGTTGTGAAGATACCCATGCTATAAGTGCAAAATCTGCAGTAGGCCTACGCTTTTGCAGCCAGCCACTAATTCAGTTGAGCAAGAAATCATCGTGGCCACCATATCGGTTGCGTGTTTTATATTACACGCTTTTAATGCACATACACCTGTTATGCACCAACACACGTTCAGTCGAAGCTGAGTAGCAACTTTACTCCATAGTACAGTGCACGAAAGTACACCGACTTCCGTTCGGAAGTAGGCCTTGTATAAAAGTTGTGGCCGCATAAGACGTGGATCTTGTCCGAATTTTGAGCAACTGGTTGACGTATGTAGCTGATACCGTAAATGCTATTGTTCCTCAAAACGCGTTTAAAAATATTTTGATTTTATGTCGGTAAGTGCTATGAAAAGCCACTGCTGTAGCATTTTTGTATGCTTCTTGCACTAAGCTTACATCCAGAAAACGATTAGGTATTTAGCAAGCTACTGCATGTAGAGTTAACAATATAATTTGCAAAGGTGATAAAGACAATATTGTAAATTGGGGAAAGCTACGCAACAAACCTGCTTATGTTTGATCCACTCAGTCTCACTAAACAGAGTGTGAAAATGGTTGTGTTTTTGCGAAAACGAAGCCACAATCAGTTACCAACACGGCGGTGCACTAAAGATAATAATTACTTGTCACCGCAGCGTAGCACAATGGTTTGTTAGCTGATCCAGCCCAGTAGTTCCCAAAGTATGGGAGGAAATCCAAACAAAGTTGCCGAAGGGCCAAAACAGGTTTTGTCGAGGCGATCCAAACTCGAGTTGTATATTTTCCACGTTACCGCTGCTTGTCTTTGTCTGTCTGTGGCGTAGGTACTTGCGAAAAAAGTAGATTGCTGACATATGAATTTAGGATGTTACTGCACTGCCAAAACTCATGCATACAACCTTATTTTTTCAGACGCTGTTTTAAGCTTGGGTTGCGAGATGTTCACCAAACTCAGATGGGATCGCGCTCAAAAAAATTTGGGAAACGCTGATCTAGCCATTCTAGTTTAAGCATTTGATTTAAAAAAAAAACAATCAGTGTTTAAATAACAAAATCTAATATATTGGAAAAAATCTATTTAGTTTCATTTTAGTCACAATCGTTATGAATTATATATTTTTTTACGTGTTAGATTAAATTTATTTATGACGCATATTGCGATGAACATCCGTATCTGGAATGAAATATGGAATAGCGCGAACATTCTCAGCTGTGTTTCTACAAACCATAGAGGACATACCGAGTGTTCAATAAAATGTTTTGTCTGAAGGATATCATTAATCGTTACAACAGGGAAAGTTCAACAAGAGTTTTGCTGTGCATAACATCAACAATGGACCTTGCATGCTAAACAAAATCCTTCAAACTCCAGTTTTTATTGTTTGTAACAAAAGTTTTAACCACTGCATGCATAAAAAGACAGAGTGAAAACTTGTGTTACTGCAATGTTCAGTTCTTTGGAAGCCATGAGTCATGGCTACCGCGTTAGGCAAGTATTTCGTGTGGATGGTAATAGCAACTATTTTAAATGCTGCCACTAGAGTGGAAGGTGGTTTACAGCAATGCAGCTACGTAACAATACCGGTGTGTGAAAACAATGTGACAGTCACTCCCAGAGGTGTAGCAAACAGCGGTTGCACGAAAGGCGACGTCGGTCCTCCTGGAAAAGCTGGTCCATCAGGAGCCAAGGGTCAAAGGGGAGTGAAAGGAGATGCTGGGCAGAAAGGTGAACCTGTCGATTTTGAAAGCTTCAAATTGGAAATACAAGAAAGTTTGAAAAGTGAGGAGATACTGTTTCTCATGATGTTCGTTTCATAAACTTTTGATTGTTGAAATTATAATTATTTAGATATTTAGAGAATCTTTTTTAATTATCCTGGTTTCAAGTAAAACTTACAAATTAAACAAAGCACTTTTTCAATAAACTGTTTAGAACAGTTTTTATCAAACATTTTGTTCCATCGCCCCCTTGTCACTCTCGACACATCGTTGTCGCCGCCACGCCTGATAAAGCAAACACAAGGTAGTCTTTCTAAATAATTTTTTGTTAAGAAATCGATACGTACCATGGTCTCCAGTTCAATGTTATAGATTTGCTTGGCGGCTTTCATAAAGCTTCGAACTATTGGATTGGGAGACATTTTAGTTAGGTACAGTCGTAGATCACCTCTTTTGTGAATAAACGATCGGTTTCTTTGCTTTGAGAGCATCAAGATCACAGCCGAAGTTAACTCAATGAATGCTGACTGAAGTTAACTCAATGATCAGTTTGTGATAATGGTTGAGCCTTTTCGCCCCCATTGTGTTGTTGTGCTCCCTATTGCCTACGTTGTTTTTTCTCCCCCTTGCCCCTCAAAATCGCCCCAAGGAGGCGTTTCCAACCACTTTGAGAAACACTGGTTCAGACTGTTTAGTTTGTTTAGAGTAAACCAGCTTTTAGAATAAACGCAAAATACCAATAATATAAACGATGTCATCGTGGTCAATATGCAAAGAATGAACCACATTTAGGTTTGAACACAAAATAAGCTGGGTTGCAGCAATGTATGCAATGAGGAGGAACATTCAAAGCATTACCTAACTACTGTAACAAAATTCCGATTGTTTGGCAGCAGAAACTCTCTCTATGCCACATCAACATTCGTAACGACAAGCATTTTGAACACCATTGTTTCTGATGGATGAAAACTGGTGTGCAAAGAATTTGAATTTCTCATACGTTTGAAACCGAGTAATCATATCGCTTTCATGACACACCTTTGTAGATATAGAACTACTTATGACTCCAGCAAGCTGCTTGACGTCATCAGCATACGGAAGACAAACGTTGCGAAACTGCCAGGAAGTCTTTTGCGACAACGGGTGGACCGTAAGTTTGCAAGAATATTCTGTGAAAAGTTGTTTGCAAAGAGATCAATTTTTTTCTCGATTTCTGGAGGCTAGTTCCTTAAACACATTAGTAGTAAAGAAAAGATAGCGTCATAAACGCAGTTGACACGCAAAACAACGAAGTGAATGAATGATCATAGCAATGTACACAAGCTCACACACATAAAAACAAAGGACTAGAGTTCATGATGCCAATTTAAAATAGCGGGTGTTTAAAAAGAAAACAAAAAACAAGTGGCACAGACTTCCTTTTAGGTAAATCCAGACGCTTTAATTGCTTTTGTTAAAATTAATCGTTTGCTCACCTGATCAACGGTCGTTTCCATCCCTTATCCATGAAAGTTAAAACAAAATTTATCAATCACAATAATAAGAATTCATTTTGCAATGCAGAAGAAAACTTTCAAATATGTGTGATTGATAGTAGGTTATATCTGAGTAGTCAACACACATCGAAATTTTTATAGTTCCTAGTATCGGAAAGTCAAGGAACAACAAACGGAGAAGGTTATTTTTAGAAGAAAGTACCTTCTATCAAAATATTCGTCAAGAAACAGGTTTTCACAAATATTTATTTTCACACCCGATTTTTCTCTCGGGAATGCTGCGGGTGTAGCAGCCCTAGGAGATCTCGATAAACTTCATGGTTTTCAGCAATCTCTGATAGTTCTTCTGGCTCTACTGCGTAGGTGGCGGAACTGGGGGGCCGCATGGGCCTAGGCACCCCCACTGTTATTTCTGGAGGTCCTGCCCCCCCACTTTTTAATTGCGAATTTTGCCTAAATAAGTTTAAGTAACACAATTAGTATTGGGTCCATTGTTAAAGTAAATTGTATAATGAAAAAATGTTGCAGAATTGTGGTAGTATTTTGACAATATTAGTTGCAATTTGGCAGGATTTCGTAAAGTTTGGCAGAATACACCGTGCATAGTCTGTCATCCTGCTATGGCTTGCTTATACCGCATTGGTGTTGTTGAACAGTGTTGCCAAATAGTGTAATACAACACAATTTTTACAAAAATGGTGTAATTTATACATACTTGTGTGCATGGGCGTCGGAAGGATTTTTTTCCAGGGTAGGCACTAGTGGTATTTTCCAAACATTTCTCTAGGGTGGGCCAAAAGTGGTGAAATTTGTTTTTTACCGCACTCGAAACTAAGAAAATAACCTTTTTTGCTGAAATTTTCAAATTCTTGCCCCCTTCCGATATCCATGCCTGTGGGTCGGAAAAATTTCGTGCCACACCATCAAAAACTTGGTGTAGTTTCAAGCGTTTAACACCATTCTAAAAAGTGAAATTTTGCTGAATCTTATACGCAAAATGAAATATTTGGGAGATCAATTTCAATTGTGTTTTTGTTTTTGCATTGGCAACACTAAACTGTTATATTTACAGTATTTCTATATTGGCAACACAACTGGCATCCTCACAGCAGACAATTTGCTAGTTGCTGCATATGCTTTGTCTTGTCTTTGCATTGTGATGTCAAGCTAAATATCTGACTTCACGTCATGTGCGCATGCACAGAGTGATATTCTACGTATAAAAAACACTGAGAAAACTGATGGTAAGGGCTCAGGGTTTAGTTAAGTGTGTCGGGTTGTGGTTTATGTTATGGTTAAAAAAGAAAAATAATTGAGGTCTAAGACTAAGTTCAATATTTTTCAGTGGTTATAGTTATTCCCGTGCTGTAGCTTGTTGTGGGTATCTGACATCTGAACAAAAAATTTTAATTTATGCAACACACTTCCAAAAAGTAATCGCCAAACTTTGTTCCTTTTTTCTGACAAGCAAAATAGCTGACAAAAAATAATAAGTCAGAAATTTCGCAGAGGTCAGATATTTCGCTTGACATAGCCCACCGGTATCTAATGCAGTTGTAGAATGAGTTTTCAGTCATGTTGCTTCTGTGTCCAAGATATGGAAAAGTTGTGATTTTGAATGTGTTCAAGACAGGTATCAATGCTGTGTCATTTTTGCCTTTTTTTTAAGCTGTGTTCTTGGTGTTTTTAACAGCCCAGTGGCGACTCCGGCACACGGGCTCCTGCCCGAGTCTTCGATTACGATTTATATCGGAGAACGCCAGCTTGCTTTGTATCTTTGTGCCAGTGCCACCACTCACGGTACCACTTCACTAAGTTTTTAACTTGGACTCGTTTCTTTAGATCGTGTCACTGTCCATATATTTTCGTTCCATGTCTGGCCTTTCGCGTTCATGTTGCAGCCTTGCAGGCATGGGCGTCCGCAGGGGGGAGCAAAACGGGCATTTGCCCCCCCTGGAAATTGGCACTGAGAAGGAACATTTTCTGGAAAACGTGAAATCAGCAGTTTAATTCTGATTTGTTGGGCAAATTCTTGCAATGACAGTTTATTTGCCGATATGACACTCATACTGCTCAAGAGTCAGGTTCACTGTTTTGTTAACATGCAGATATGAGCTTGCAGTTCACTAAAGCTGCTTCTTTGCCTACAGAGGCAGGTTGCGAAACTCGCGAGCGAATTTTTTAGCCTTTGTTACGTAACAATAACATGGCAACAAATCTTCGAAGATGCACTTCAAGTCACAGTAGTATGCGTTTTGCCGCATGTAACTATTCAACGCAGACATCTTGGCAGGTAATGTAGTGAGACAATGACTGCTGATAGCGGTAAGCCACGTAGGTTTATATCAGGGGTGGAGAACCTGCGGCCCTTGTCAACATTTGATATGGCCCGTATCAGAATTTTCGTTACACAAGTTAGAGTAAAACATCGAGTCAAAATGAAGCTCCATGATACGTAGGTACTTAGATAGTAGCCTAAGTCAAGAGAAATCACTCTTCATAGGCAGATAATGTTAAGATAGAATTAATTGAATTTTCAGCCCGCCAGGGCTAATGTACAGTTCATGCGGCCCGTGATAGGTTCCCCACCCCTAATTTGTACCAATAGTGGACGAATTGCGGGTCGCCGTCATATTTTGTGTGGCTCTTCTCGATGAATAGCCATACCTCAAATTGATGGAGAGTTGTTGCCTCATTTTTACCGTTTGTTTCATTTATCAATGTGTTTGCACAAGTTCGTGACGTTATTCACCAGCAGTGTACCTGTAAGAAAATTTTGCATTGAGCAAATGTTTGTTTCAGTGCGCATGCAATTTCACAGCCATGCAGACACAGCCAGTGAAACGTTTCGACAGGGCTATGCGATACCAAATTTGGAATGTTGCAAGTGCGCAACAATGATATTTCACTGCGCAAATGCTCTGGTGGTTCTGCGGATTTGTGCACCTCAGAGGGAACACTGGTCACCAGGGAGTCTGCTCGATTTGATTACAACGGCAGTGAACCTAAATCGCAAGTTGGTCTACTTAAGTTCCACAAGAAAATCAAAATTTTTTAAAGACACATGTCGTCGAAAGCATTCTTTCATTTTCCCAATGTCAGAACAAGAACGAATGTTTTCCGCGAAGAGGCAATTGCAGACTACAAAGTGAAAGAATACTAAAACATATTGTAAGACTTGGAGAAGTTCCAAGCCAGATTTGACCATTTCCAAGAGTTAAAACCATGCTTTGCGTTCCTTGTAAATCCATTCAATGTTAATGTACCGGCGTTGGCTGTCCAGTTCACTAACCGTTTTTTACAAACTTGTCTGCTGTTGAAATAAAACTGACCGAAATGCAAAAAAAATGAGGATCAAAAAAGCTTTAGTCAATGCCACTCTACACTTAATTTCTGGCGACAGGTTCCAGAAAGTAAATACCCAGAATTTAAAACACCAGTGTATAAATCATTTATGTGTATGGCGCAACATATTGCTGTGATTTTTTTCTCTGTAATGAAGTTCATAAAATCATACCATCGTGCAACCCTGAAAAATGAAGACTTGGGAGAATTAATTTGCACAGCTTTAACAACATACTGTCCAGATTTTCGGGGACTAGAAAATCAAACAAAAACTTAATACTGACAATTGCTGTGCAGCAATTGATGTAAAACTTGCATTCTTTACCATATTTGTATTGACACAACAAACTGGTTTTGCGGCTTGCTGGTGTTTTTGGTTTTCTGCAAATAACTCTTCTATTGAACAAGTTTGCCCAACCCTGGTTTATACTATGTGTAAGGAAACATGAGTGAAAAAGAAGCATTGCTGCCTACAAAACGCATTTTTTGCAACCAATGCTCCCTCTAAAGGTGCGCAAATGCGCAGTACCACCAGACAATTTGCGTAGTGAAATCTCAGTCTCGGGCACTTGCAACATTCCAAGTTATTGGAAAAGCACGAAAGCAAGGAGAAACTATCTAAATTAAATGTGTAGTTTGTTCGTATTTTCATAAAATTTTACACTTATTCTAAAATATCACAAAGTTTATAATTCATTTAGAACTCTGCTAACTTAGTCTTAAAAAATCCATGCTCACTAAAACAAACATTTGCCCACTGTAAATTTTCCTTACAAGGAAATCATTGTACGCAACTGTTGCCGTAACATTGAACATTTTCTTTTTTGTGTACGTCCATTTGCGTTGCATCGCCAACAACCTGAAAAAGATCAGAAAAATGTCGACTTTGTCCCCCCTTGGAAAAATTTCTTCGGACGCCCATGCTTGCAGGTGACCTGAATAAAACAATATCTTTCGTAGTAGACGTTCTGTCAACTTCGTTCGCTCGCGCTTTACCCGGGCTCAGCCATCAGAGACCGAGCTACCCTATGCAATGAAGTATATTTTAAAGCATAATTCATACCGGACGGAATGTTTTTTGAAGCAATGAATTTGTACAGATCACTGGCTTTGAAGTGTAATCCAACGGTCAGTTCCCATTTCCAGTATAATGTCAAACGAACGACAAATTGTCCAGCAACTCGTGCTAATGTGAATGAGCTTAGTAAGCAGAGGACTGACTGGCGTTATCATTGCTCTGTGACGTGGGCTACGTTACTCAACAATGGAGAAGTTACCATGAGAACTTCTCATTTTATTATTACGTAACGAACGTTACAGAGCAACAACAATGCCAGCCAGAATGAAAGCAAATGGAAATTTCAGTGACGCAAACGTCGAACGGTTTTATTCAGTCAGAATAAATCGTATGATGAGCTCGAGTGACGCTGTTGACCTGGCTCGCCCCTGTGACAGCCTAGTTGAATTTCAGGTGGTTCACCGATATGTTTTCAAAGTGGTGTAATTTTGTCTGTAATAGTGGAATCTAACCCTTCATGTGGTGCATAGGTAATGACGTCATATTTTAATGCTTGTGACGTCACAATTGCCAATTCAAACCACATACATTTTGTATAGATTTTGTGAAGTGCACTTGTGCCCCCCCACTTTGAAAAACGTTCCGCCACCCATGCTCTACTGTAGAGTAAGACGAGATCAACCCAAGTTGATGACGTAATCATACCACCTGGTCCTTGGTCGACTACCGGGTTGCTTTCTCATGGGTGTAGCCAGAAGAAATCTCCCCCTTAATCTTTCCTGGGGCATTCTGGTCACGTGGCCGAAACATCATAGCTGGGATCTTTCTATTCGGAGGAGAATTGGCTCGACCTTCACGGTCTTTACGAATGTCACACCTTTGCACTTGGTCGCGAAGTGTCACGCCTGAAGCCATACGCAAAATGACATCTCTGCATCATGCACTTGAGATAGCATTGCCATTGCTTCAGCCATTACCCAAGATTCATGACCATGGATTACAGCAAAGATCGATTTCAAAGTGAAAGATCTTCGGTGGTTAAACGCTCCGATTTTGGACCACGGAAATATAAAGCTCACGTAATACTGCGTTTTTATGACAAATAAAACAGCCACAATAATCGAAAATATTGTTTGATTCGACGTTTCGGCTTATGCGTAAGCCATCATCAGGAATAAACGAAATGCGACAGTTGAAGGAAAAATAGGATGCAATTTAGGGCATTCGTACTGTGTTGCGTCACAACACGTCATATAACACTACGTTTGCTTTACAAATCCGTGTTTGTGATGCTTTCCATCCCATGTGAATACAGTAATCTCCCTGTTATGTTCGCAACTTGAATCTGAGCTGTTTGTGCGAACTTATGTGGTAGGTGCGAATTTAACACTTGTGCTTTTCACTGCATCAGCAAAAAGATGCTGATCATTAGGACTAATGCTTGGAGACTGATTGATGCATTGACTGAAGCTAACTATTCTTTTTAGCAAGGCATACAGCATTCACTTACATTATGCTATTCACAAACAATGTTAGGCAAAGCCAAAGCGTTTAAATGAGTCGCAGAAATTGGGATTAGCCTCTAAGTTGAGTCAGCCAAATCATTCAAGTTAACCAAGCATCGCACGACAGTACGGAGTGAGGCTGCTATGAAAAAAGTCTGTGCGATGCGGGAAGTTACACGTAGACGTTCTGCTCTAACGTCTGAAGATACACACACACACAAATTTAGAGGGTCTGTCCGCAGATTTTCAGAGCTAGAAGGTAAGTTGCATCTTTGGCTTGATAGTATGCGCCGAGCAAAGTGTCCATTCCACCTTCACGCACCATTTTTGAAGCAAACCAAATTGCTGAGCAATTATCAATATCACAGGACGATTTTGAAATATCATGGCTGAGGTTTAACTGATTTAAAGAATGCCGAAGATTGAAACAACTTTCTCTTCACAATGAGTGGGCAGAGGCAGACAGAGAAGACCTTGATTTTTTTGGATGATGTCAGTGAGAACCTGGAAACATACGGTTGGCGAAGGTTGTGCACGTAGTTCAGAAACAGCAGAAAACTATGTCATTTTCCGTAAGTTTGAGCATAAATTATGCGCAATAAAGTTCTTAAGGGTAAGGATCAGTTGCAGAAGCGTAACAAGGGGGGAAAGGGAACACAATTCCCCGGGCGCCGAATCACTATGGGGAGCTGAATCGCTTCGGAGGGCGCCGAATCACTGCGGGGGCGCCCAAAGTCCCAAAAATGTCACAAGTACATCCTTCAATACAATAACTTTGCTTCCGAAAGTGCACAGGTGCGAACTTGGGGTTGCCATCTAACCTCGTTACGCCCCTGATTAATTGTTGTACCTTGATGATATGCAAGCGCAAGCACGAAATGATTATAATGAACTAAAATTATTCCTTGGAAGTTCGAACACTATCAGCAAAAAGTAAGGCAGGTGATGTTGGAAGCAAAACGCAAAAGAGAGCATAATACGCACCATCTGGAGCTTTATGCACCATAATCGTTCGTGTTTAACTTTTGTTATGACAAGTTAACATGTTGGTTAGCTATAAATATCAATAAATTGCTGAAAAAGTTGAATCTAGATCTTTTCATTATTTTTTTCCGACGTTAATTGGGATGCTAACTAAACAGATGCAAACTTAACCGGAATAATACTAACCACCCCAAGGTACTTGAACTCAAATCTGCTGCAGTGTATTACCACTTACGTTTAGCATAGACTGGCCTGGATTTCTGCAGATGTAAAATACCTAGGTCTTTCCAGTGCCGATTTTTATTAAAGTTTGTTCGCACGCAGCAGAATACCGATCACGTGCATGTTGACGCGCTATTCAGAGAATGCAGGCAGCACCAAATCGTATGTAAAAAGCAAACGGTTGATCCAGCAGCTTCCAACAATCCTTGGTCGACTCGGGTATGACTGTCTATCCAATTCATATAGAATAAGAAGAAAAACGGTGACAGCAGATACCCTTGTCGAAGTCCAACACACACAATGAACAGTTGTGGTATCCGACACGGACACAAACTTTCGAGCAGGAGTGCAGTATTTTCACAGACAGTAACAAGTGGGCGTCAAAATTCCACTCCCGCAGCACTCATATCAGTGTTTCTTGCGGGACGCCTTTGTATGCTCTTCAAGGTTCACAAAAGACACAAAATCTGGGGAATGTACAAGCGTAGACATCGTTTGTACATTCCCCAGATTTCTCATTTGTTGGAGAGTGAAACTTAGTGCAATGGTCGGCCACAGTGCACAAGATATCCTCCAGTTTAGGTTTAATTGTTTCGGGGGATCTTCTTTCAAAGCACTTGGTACAGTATAAGATTTTCAAGGAATGTTCAGGAGAGAAATTCCTCGGTAACGTTTGCATTGGTTTCCGTCCCATTCTTGTGTGTAGTGATGGCCACCCAGTTTGCCAAACCTTCTGTGCCTTTCCAGAACGCCGTGCCACTTGAGAAACACGCGTCATCCAAAGATCGTTATCTCGATTCAAGTGTTTCTCCCTTGGAAGTACTGTTGCGTGTTTCCTCGTACGCCGTAATGTTGTCAAGTTTTCTCAACAGTGTGCAATGATTCACTGAATCGAAGACATTTCTTTGATCTAATAAAACTGCACAAGATAAAAGTTTTTATCGAGGTTTTGGAGGAGGTTTTCGTAAAAGTCTGTGATGACCAGGGATGTGGAATGGTTACTGGGAAAATCACATTGCTGCTCAACAAGTTGTTTTTGGTAATATAATCGTTTAGTCATGCATACATTTAGAAATTGGTATTACTTTAGCAATTTTCAGCTTGTCCGGAAGGACATCATCACATATGCATTCGTTACTTTATATACCATTTGAGAGAAGAGGTGCCAGTAAATAACCTATTTTGACAATTTCAAAGACCGGACCGGAAAATCATCGTATCCACATGATTTTTTTTAATTTAATCCATTAATTAGTGTACTTCCTCAGGGGTGTTTGGTGATACCACACATAGCATTTGCTTGGCGTGGTAGAAGATATATTTTTATATTTGCATCAGTAATTTTAGATGAGGCAACAGGAGTAAAATTTGCGTGAGTGAAAATGACAAATCTATAATTAAATGCATCTTCAATTCATTTTGTAGATGTTTCATGCAGGTATTTAACAAGTTTTATGTGAGCAACGCATATGTCTCTCTGTGCATAAATGATAACCGTTTCTTTTAGGGATTTCCTGAAACTACTCCATAGCTGTATAGATACGTAGATAGCACAGGCTACTTTTCAAATAGCTTGGGCTTACTTTGCAGATTGTAATATAGGTGGCCAAATAGATTGGCTACTTTTTAGCTAGACAGTGGCCAGGATAGGTAATTTTTCACCATTGTGATCGGCCAAGCATCAGAAAACATAAGATTGGATGGGTAGGCCTGTTAAGCTACAGAAATGCCAAGCTTAAGATTGGATAAATAGAGTCACTTTGAAGTCATATACAAATGCCAATAACTAAACTAAGCAAAGAATGGTCTCTTTCTTGTGAGACCAGTAGGATGGCCTCTTTTTCTGGAACTGAAGTTTGTTCAATGCAAATATATTTGAATTTTGCTTGTAACTTTTCCTAATAATTGTTCTTTTGGCATGGGTTTATCTACTCGTGCATCACACCTGCTGCACAAATGTTGCGAAAACGATACTATTTGCGTGCGTAAGCAGCAAAGCTACTTCTGCTGTGGTTGCTGTTTAGTGTTTAGTATCAATGATTCCGTAACTTCTTGTGGCGTCTGGAGGGAGCCGCCGCCGAACTGCGTCATAAAGGGTAACCTATGTTGAAAACGCACTTCTCTTCCGATAGCTGCTATTCTTGCGTTACATCATAACATACGAAATCAGTCAAGCCATTTTTAACGCATTTATTGCGTGGTCCGTCAGAAAAGTATTTTTGATCAGTCGATTGGTAGAACGAAAGAGCAGAAAACGAGATTTAATGTTTAGCTAGTGAGATGCCGAAATCTGTAATGCCATCAGCAGCTAAAAATGGCAAGTTTTTGAGGAGAAAAAGCACAAGAATCTGGTAGTGTCGGCGAAAACGCCGCGACTGAAACATTTTTTTCCAGCAGTGCTTTTAAAACAGCAACGTTAAAACAGTGGGGTTAACCGGAGCACCTGAAAACGTAGGTGAAAATCGCGATATAAATTCCGAAGCACCTTTCACACTCAGCCTGGCTAGCCATATTGACATGTCATTTTTCCGGGGTTTTTGTTTGTAATCTCTGGTTTCTGCTTGCTGTTCGGGAGAATGTTGTTTCTTGCCGAGTCACTCTCTAGCCTGTGGAAATATGTTTTCTTAGTAAGCATACACCGTAGCGTTTTTATCATAAACTCTCTTCTCGCAGCTAACTGTATGTGCAGTTGAGAACCGTATTCATTCGATTGTAAGCGGCGGCTTGTAAAGTTCTTTCATCATTTCATGCGGTTTGCAATCAGGGCGGCTTACATTTTTTATTTTACTTCATCGAAAGGTATAGATGACGCTTACTCATTCTTTGGATAAGTTTTGTCGACCAAACTCTTCTTTCGCATTCGATTTTTTTCAGCATCACGTGCACATCCTTCACAGGAGGAATTATTATAAACAGAAGGCAGTTGTAGTAGTGACTGATACATCCATGATGCTGGGGTTGCCAATTAAATGGGAAATGCAAGACTGCAAGAGTACGGAAACGTCGAGAATGCATCTCAGAGGCATAGGTAACTGGGTCTTCGGGCATTTCCGCGATGGTGGTCGCAGATCTTTTCTACGAAAAAAGTGTTTTTGAAATACTTCAATGGTTAAACTACAAAGGATGTTTAAGCATTTTTGTTGTCATCCTGAGGGCAGGTGTGGTTTCTCTTCCGTCGGAAGTTTGGAAGAGCTTAGTGTGACCGTGACTGTGTGGAAGGAAATATGGCTTGTGATGTTTCTTTTTGCTGGCATAAGACGTTTGTGAGTTTACACATAAGTTAAGCCTGGACGGAAATTATTGTTTCAGCTTTCGCGTAATTATTCTGATTGCATTTCACAGATAATTTCAGAGCATATTCGTTGTTTCTTTCTGTCAGTTCCTGTCGGTGTACGAATATATTCGTACTTCCAATCCCTTGCCAACAGTTGCCTCCCGGAGTGCGAACCCCTGTTCTAGCAGTGGGGTACCAGAGATTGCCTCTGGGCGAACGCGAACACGTGTTTGGCGGAGCGGGATGCCAGAGTTTGCTCAAAGGCAAACTTCAACTCACACACTTAAAATCAAATGCCAAGTAGGCCTAAGGTTTTTCTATGGACGTCTGGCAAATATTCTTGGCCAATACAAACAGTAGAAATTTTCCTAGAGCAACTGAGCAGGCTTGACACTGTGTGTAAGTTCAAAAGTTTGGAGGCAACAGCGTTGATTTGAAGTCTATCGCCGAAAAGACGATCGCCGAAAAGACATCGCCAAATTATCCCATTCCGCAGGTAACCTATGTTCAAGTGCTGTTTACGATCAAGGGCAGCCTACATCACTTTTTAACACCATTTCGTGCGGCTTACAATCAAACGCGGCTAACAATCGAGTTAACGCGGCAGGCAGATAATCGACTACCGGAAAAAGCAAACGAGAACGTTCCGAATCAGCGAAAACATAAATTTTACAAGTGATGACGTCATGAAATACGTCATAGGGGCCCTCCAGTGAAAATTGCCCCGACCTCCTCTACCTTTTAATCCGGCTCTGCTCTTATCTGGAATAGAACCTCAAGCTTTGATCAGGTGCTTATCAAGCACGATCAACCACGAGTTCTTTCGCCTGATTCACACGTAACAATTGATACGATTCACCAAACGCACGACGCAGCCAATGTGCTTTGAGTATGATGACACTGTAGTTGGCGTACAGCTTGACCGATGTTCATACTGAGATTCATGAAAACTCGTTGGAAGACCCTGACGTTATCAATAGTAAATCTGATTAGATGAATAAAACTAAATATAATAAATAATTTAAACCTAAATTGTTCACGAATATGTATTGAACCGATCATATACCGGCAATCATACCGACTGCATGCGTACCACAGACTTCTTGAGGCCCCCTTGGATCTTGAGGCCCTAGGCTTGAACCTGCTGTACATAACGTATCGGTAAATCCGGCCCTGAGCATTAGATCGTGTGCCATGAAGACGCCAGATGCTTTGCCAAAGTATTTTGTTGATTTGCCACTAACAGGAATCTAGTTCAAGTCCAAGATCTCCCAACACTGCGTTTTGGACATTGCCACCGTGAGGGCTGCGTACCTTCATTTCTCACTGTACCGCGAATGGAAAGAAGGTTCAGCCTGGTACTGAAGCCAGGCATTGTAAGGTACATTGTTTTATCGGATAACATCTTTCACATCCTGGCTCTACAACGTCGTTACTTTTTTGCTATCTGGCGCTACACCAAGTTGTTTCTGTTCACATATCCGAGCATCAGATGAAGCTGCAGCTGCATTAAACAGCCACTACGTCTGTTCTACACCCGCTGTTCATTCTGGGAGTTCGCGGGATGCGGATGATACGCTGTCTGCAAAAGCTGTTCTTACATCCTTGTCCAACACGTCCTCCCACATAGAACCTCCTAGTCTTGTATATAGTGTAAACCCTGTTTGTTTTCCAGAGGTAACTTGCAGACAAACAAGTGGTGATCCATCGAAAGTTCTGATACATCAGTTGTCAAGTCTGCATTACTTCTGACACGAACGTTCCGCACTGATTGTACCAAGTCAACTCAAATCATGCAGAAATCAATGAGTGACCGTTGAACCAACAAATATCTGTTCCAGGTGTATTCGTGCAAATCTCTGTGATGGACGAAAGTTCTCATGATGCACAGTTCATTGATACAACACAGTTGCAACAGAAGCCTCCCGTTGCCATTTAGTTTAGTAATCATGGGATAACGGGTTTGGTTGCTGAGGGCACATTTCTGTAGGAAAGGTCTTGCTTTCACTCCACTTCCTGCGAAGATATGCAGCGATCAGTACACCTGAAAAAGGGAGACAATGCTTTGCGGCATCATACTTTTCTTTCCTTAATGGGACAGGGCGGACGGTGTTTTGGTCCATTCGGCCTTATGACCCCTTTGTCAAAACGTATTATAAAGTCATTCGTTGATACAAACTGTTTACAATTCCTAGATTCAACACTTCGAAACACATCGACACAAACCCAACTCAACAAGTCACGCCACACACCTGCAAGACACGTCCGAGCACTCAGAGCGCCGCACCTCACAAAAGATAACCTGCATTTCGTAAACGTTCATGTTATTGTTCAATTAACCACCAGCACAACGCAGTAGTTATAAAACAGTTATAATTGTTAGACTCAGCGTTTCTGAAAACGCCTATATGAATTCCCCCCTATACGTTACGCCACACAGCAAGCCCAAGAACGCCACGCTTCAAACAATAGTTTGTACATCCGAAATGTTATCCTCTAAAGGCCTTCTTTTATTAGATTATTACAAAAACCGTTAAGAGTTCTAAGATAATATTTAAACCTTAATTATGGCAATATGTAATGATCCCATACTTTCTTCTGAAACAATTTAAGGTTTCATAGATATTTTTCCAACTATAACTTCCCAATTATAGCGACTGCCTTCGACAGCTCAATACACTTGTCTGTCCACTAAAGCGTCATCCAACAATTTTTTAATTTTTTGAAGAAAATGTTAAATAAAATGATTGCAGCACTATAAGTTGCAGTGCGACATACTGTTAACATATTCAAAAAAGTTTGCTTTTATATTTCGAAAAGACAGATCGGAATTTACAACATTGTCCTTTGAAATGTAATGTTGGTAGAGTCCGCTTTTCTCAAGTTCAACTATTGCCTTCACTGTTTCTGTTTTGCTTCCATAAAAAGATTCTTAAAATGTTCAAGGTAATTCAACGCCGTTTCGATGGAAGTGTCGACTTTCAAGTTAACTGGAATGACTACAAGGCTGGTTTTGGAAACCTTTCTGGAGAATTTTGGATCGGTAAAATTTTCATTTCAATTTATTTCTTATCACTGATATGTACATAAATAATGGTGCGTGAAAAACACCTGTTATTAAAATAATAATCTTAAAGTCACAAGTAGAGACAATAAAATCAAAGAAAAATTTCAACGCCGTTTTGGAAAACCGCTTTGTATGCTCTAATTGCTACTGAAATTATTTCTTCTCATTCCGTCCGACTTCACCTGTTAGAGCACTGCTTCAATGCGTTGTCGTAGTACGAAACACAACATTGATAGTATGCAACTGCATCGAGAGTTTGACGATTTTGCCAACCAACCAAACAAACGTTTTGATTTAGTATTTGCTGTAAAACATGCAAGTAATATTTACTTTTCAAAATACATATGATCGTTCGTGTAAAATTCTGCATTGGGTTGTTTCAGCGCAAAACTTTCCGGCTTATTGCGCAGCCCTCTTGCCTGCACGTCCAAACCCAGTTCAAAAGTTAATGCAAAGATCTGTTCATTTAGTTTCGAAGTGTGAAAACAGAAATATTTACATTTTTGTTCAGTCACGCTGCCTACTTCTTGCTTGAATAACTAAATGTATCCATATAGTGCAGCTTGAGACTGCTTGAAAGTTTGACATTCTGTTGCAATGTTTGAGTAAGTTTACCTATACTTTACGTTGAAGCACCAACTCACCGGATCAGATGTTCTGTTTAAAACTTTTTCAATTATATTACGTTCAATCTTTGCAGGCTTAGACTCTATACATGAGCTAACAAAGGGAGGAAACTGCAGATTGCACATAGACTTATGGGCGTTTGACAACACATATGCTTTCGAAGAATACAGGTTTTTTTCAACAGTTTAAGCATTACTTAAGTAGTTGTTATACTCACTAAAATTTTTAGTCTGTTGTTTCTAATGAACCAAGAACTTAGAACAACTCTTTCATTCCTGCTTGTAGTAAAACCTTCCTGTATCAAATTTTTCAACCGTTACCTTCAAAGTCAAATAAAAAAGTATCACACTTTGTTGGAAACTGTTTTGGTTTTGACATAAAATGCTATAACTTTTCCAGAAATTGTTTCTAGGTTTAGGAATGAATATAATTGCGTTTATTTTATGTGTAATATAATGCCTTTTCAAAATCACAAGCAGGCTGTAGGAACCTATTACAAGAAATTCACAACAAAATTAGCGTGTTTCGCATTTCAAAAGTGAAAGCAATGGGTTGATAACTCTTTCCTGGTTAATAAAATTGCTAAAATTGTGCAAAACGCTTTAAATTGCTAAATATATATATCCAGGAAGTAGATTGGTATCTTCGTTTGCACTCACCATCCATTCGCAGAACAAGGGGTGTATTCCTGCCTTCATCGAAGACAGAAATTTTAGACGCACTATATGATCATCTGACTAAAAGTATCTTAGCAAAGTGTACCACATTTCATCAAATGAAGTTAAAAAAAGGCTCAAATTAAAAACAATGTGATCCGCGCTCGGTTATCACTGCCGTGGAGGTTGAAATTGCACGATCTTTGAAAATTGAATCGAGATATTGGCTCAACGAAAACCGTAACAATAACGAACTAAATCAGTGGTTCTCAACCTTTTCGCTGAAAGGAGCCACATAAAGACTTTCAACTTTGTTAGAGAGACGCACTAAAGACATTTTAACAGAAGTCAATTGACACGTTTTGTTCAACAGCAGAACGAAGTCTGTGACACTAAATATTAGAAGTGTTATTGAAAGACTGCTGAGGGCCGCAGCAGAAAGGGTGTTTGAGAGCCGGAGGCGGCTCTCAAACAGTGGTTGAGAACCACTGAACTAAACTGTGAGAAACGATTATATGTCAATCAGGTTTGTTTGCCAAACGGGTATGCAACTTCTATTAAAATAACATACACCTTTTCAATTTTTGTAATTTTCAATTACATGCAATAGAAATGTACTTTTGTAATTGCTGATGAAAACTGCATGGTTTTAGCACCAAAAATGACCCTTATACGGTAAATTAAGATTTTCTTTCTGATTCATCCTCATACTTCGACGAAATACAGTTTATTTGTAATAATTTTACCAAGCAAGCATTTGTTCAGAACATTTCAAGTTGAGAATGAAAGTGCCAATTATCGACTTCACGTTGGAGGAGCTTCAGGCACAGCAGGGGACAGTTTTACTGGCGACCACTCTCATCATCTCATGATGTTCACAACTAGAGATAGAGACAACGACAGGTTTTTCTATTCATTCAAAGTTTTTCACATTGGTGAAGTGTTTAATAAAAAACATTTTATTTTACGTTCTTTAAGTAATACATAAAAAGTTCGTTTTTTCCAGTACTAAGCATATAATAATGCCTTTCGCTGCTTTTTCAGCTTTGCTGGGATCGCAGTGCAAAATCTGAAAGCTTATAATATTTGTACTGCAGGGCAATACTCAAACAAAGAGTGAATTGCAGGGTATCAGATGACCAGCGATAGCTTCGAACTGCACGGTCGTCTAAATCTATACGTTTTTAATAGTTTGATGTTTATGAAACGCTTGTCAGTTGAGGAAGAATCATTTCAAATATTGTTTTTTTCTGATTCAGACACAGTAACAACTGCGCTAATCTACATGGAGTGTACCGCGGCGGATGGTGGTTCAATAGTTGCTTACGTTCCTCTTTGAATGGGCCATGGGGACGATCTACTGGAATTTGGAGAAACATTATCTGGTTTTCATGGAAAGGGAAAAACGAAGCTTTGAAATCAACTACCATGAAAGTTAGATGCGACTTGTAGTTATCAAAAGACGACCCAACACATACATTATTAATGTTTTCAATGCAAGCATTTCGGTTTTGAGCCAAGGGTTGACGGTGTGAAGCAAATATTGGAAGTCAAAAAAGCTCACTTCGTTCGATCTATATAAAGCTGATTCAATTCGATCTAAAACCGATATGATTACAAACAATCGCAGTCCTGCTATGCAGGAAACCTTTTCTTCTGGCAAAAATTGAATGAAAGTTCTGCGTTTGAGGAGCAGCTTGCCTGTGAGCATTTTGTGCCTTGCGCTTTGCTGGCTTGATTTTTGCAAGTGCATTTAAGTCACATAGCACAGGAGATGTGTTTTGAATGGATATTGATTGCAATGTACTGTAATTAACATAAGGTAAAAATATGTTTGTAAATTCGTGGTTGATAATATTTGTTGCGTAATAGTGTCGTATGCGTTTAGATTTTACAGGCATGAAGTGAGGTAATTTGTTAATAAATTCACAGTGAAAACGACGCAATACGGAATCGTGCTAACCATGTATGGAACTTTGAAAAATGGTTGTGGCCTAATATTTGTAGTGAAAGTTTCGCATTTCGTTTTGAAAAATTATTCCCTGCACTTCATGCATATGCAAAGAGTTTTTCTAAGAAGAAATTCCATATTTTTTATCCCGACCTTCGCAAACCGTTTTATGACTTTTTCCAGCAAATGGGCTAGAGTATACCACATATAACAGCAAACGGTTAGTGAGGCAAAGTACTTGCCAGAACCTTTTCACAGACTGAAGAGACTGTTTCATAAAACTATTAACAACAGCTTGTGGTCAGTTTTGGTTATTAATATTGCTTTGGCATCAACTGCAAGTTTTGTGACCATATTTGTAGTGATTGGTTTCATACGTAAAGCGTTTTTCTGACCGGTAATATTAGATTAACATGTTATTTTTTGGTCTTCCTTCAGGTATAACTGCATAGAAAACACCAGTTGATCAACGAGAAACAATAGTCGCGGTCAGTGATTTAGGGGTTTATTATAAACTTAGGTGTGGGGTAGGGTGTATTTCAAACACAATATTGTGCAAAAGTTTGATGCTCCATTTTTTCACCTTTAATTCCGAATAAAACTTGAATAAATATGTGACATTAGAAGGGAACATAAGGAAAGATATGCACAAGTGCGTTTTAAACTTTGAAACTAAATTAATTAAAAAGATGCTATGAATTTTCTTTGACGTCATTGATTTATAATTTTCAAAACCGAAAAGTACTTTAGAATGCGCGAGAATATGATTATGAGAACTTTTGCTCAAAATGCTTTAGTTTTTTATGCAACCCATAAGGAAGAATGTAACAGATTTCACTAAGGGTTGGCTTAACTTTTGCTGTTATTGTGAAAAATAAATTCAATTACTGGAGCACCACTGCTTTAAGAAATATGAAATTTTCAAAATATTAGATGCATGACGGGAAACGTAATTTAAGTTCAGAGCAACTGGCACCTTGCGCGGAAAATAAATAAAACGCATGTGCTTCTTTGTTATCACTTGGAAAGGCATGAATTTATTAAAAACTCTTCATGTTGAGATAGTTTCTTGCGCCTTCAGCTGCCCAAAATGCTCGAATATGTGGCAGAATGGAATTAACTACATTTGGTCATTGTACATGGCAGATGAGACAATGCAGTGATTTAATCATACTATTAGTCATTTTTGCATGTGGAATTGTTGCTTTATCGATATAACCTGTTTTTGTGCAATCTCAATCATCATTTGAATGCAAGCTGCACACGCAGGCGCGGATTTACCATTAAGCTAAAAAGGCTTAAGTCTAGAGCTCCTGATTTCGGGGGGCCTTGAAATTTTGGGGAGTAAGGAAAATTTCCAGCATTTCTGTGGGCATTATATTTGTATATTTGTTTTGATTCAACGCAAGTTTTTTTACTATGCCACTAACAAAAGATCTCTATAGAAGAATAAGCGCAAAGGATTGGAGTTAATGGCGATGAGCATTCTCTTTTTATGGCGTTGAGAATCGGTTATTCTTACGTATGATGTGTGGAACAAAACGCCTGAATTCATTTTCCAGATTATACGAGGCCAGTGAGGTACTCAAGAAATAAGTATTGGGAGCGTGCTCAGATGGCTTCACTGCTGTCTTTTTCTTTAGTTTCATTGCGACTGTTTTTGTTCCTGATAGTGCCGTAGCAGCCCAACTCTGCCCTCCCTAAAATGCTTACAGGGGACCCTCGATGGTGATTTCTAAAAAATATTTCGAGATTACGGCACATGCCGAGGCCAAATGGCCTTCACAACAAAATATCCTAAATTCACCATATTTTAGTTCCATTTGCGGTCACAATTTCGATAGAACCGATGATCGAAAGTCTTTAGTGTCATCTAGAATGTGATTGGCAAAACAGGTGATTCGTCCTGAATTTAAAATTTTATTGGTCAAATAGTATATTAACGCCAATAATGCTGGCGTTTCGACAGCGTTCCTAACCTTACTACACTGGATGGCCGAATGATGGTTTAGTGAAGTCTTGGACATGAAGGTACTCTGGTACAGCGGCAGAGATGAAAACAACAGAAATGGTAACATTAAAAATTTTGAAGTGAATTTGATACAGTAAGGAAGGCTTGCCTTGCTGGCCCTGATAACAGCATGTTATCGATAGACTTGTAAGCACCCTAGGCCAAAGTTGCCATTTCAGCGGATTTTCTGCTGGATTTAGCGGATTTTAATCCTGTATAGCTGCAAAATGACTGGTCTGGCGGGCTATGGTCTTAAACAAGCGGATTCTAGCGGTAATTTGCAATTTTTCTAGCTTTCAAGGTCTTTTTGACTTGGCAACCCTGCCCAGGGCAAGATCCATCGAAGCGCCCACCAGTCTTGTACAAAGATCCTCATTCTACATATCGTCACATTGTGCATTGCTGAAATAAGAAGGAAGATTTTTTACATTAGAAAAGTTCATTAGATGAATAATTTATGAAATTGAAATGAATAACAAAAGTATTGACCCTATGCACCAAATCTGAAAAACTGTGTGAACGTGTGTTTAATTCACGTTCATCATGTTCATTCATTTTTACTTGGTGGACGTTTGTCACTTTCAGAACCACACAGTTGTATATTTCTTGTCTCTTTTTGGCGCTCGCTTTACCCTGGCACCTTAGGCAGCCGACTAGTTTGACTAAAGGTAGCGCAAGTACTGATCAGGTGATGTTATTCCAAGTAACAGCGGCAAGTACTGCTTCGTCTATACTGTAAATTACTGGACAGAAAAGGACACGGATTGGCAAAAATTCACTGATTTCTAGTGTTTCATATTTCAATTTTGGGGGGTGAAATTTTGTTTGGGGGGTTTAGGCTCTGAATTTTGGGTTCCCTGTGACAGCGCGGCACCCCAATTGGGGGGTATCGAGGGCGGCTGACACGGCTTTGGTTCCTCATATCGAAGGAATTCGGAATAAAGGAATATATTTATAAATTGGAAGAACTTGTTCAGTGAATTTAGTGAGCACGTGTAGTGCTGATTTGTGTGACATCAGTCGTCACAAACCTTAAAGAGGGGCCCCAATTTAAAATATCCTAGGGCCCCGAAAATGAAAATTAGCCCCTGTGTACACGCACTTGCAACACACTTGTTTGCCTTCGCTGTAAGAGCCAGAAATAATTCAACGAATGTTTGCGCAACTCACGACTATTTGCGTTACCGTATGCAGGCAATGTACAAGCAGTTCAGAACTTGTTTCGCAATATGATTGTTCGAGAATTTTCTGTGCTTACGGCCATTGTGTTTATGCAATGCGAGGCAGCCCGAGCACGAGAAAAAGCAACGTGACTTTGCTTCACTAATAAAAACTGCGATTTTCGCTGGACTTTGGTAACTTCCTGAAATAAGTGAGGCGGAATTTGTACGTCACGTTGGTGCTTGACGGATACTCGTAGTTTTAGTTCTGACAATTCGGGATGTTGGCAAATTGCATTGCTAATGAGACAAGAAAACCCGCAAGAGTTGATAAGAAGACAAAGAATGTCGGGAATATGTAAGCGGCAAAGTGATGCAACCAGGGATGTCGTGGTAACAAAAAAGGTGTGGGAACGTATCCAAAAAATAGCCATTTTAAATTAGCTTCCAACTCATTTTAAAGCAAAACGTGAAAAAGGTGTGGGAAGGCCGTTCCCACACGTTCCCGCCCCACTTCACCCCTGGATATAACACCTGTTACGGGCCTTTAAAAACAAACCAAACAGGTGAAGTTGAACATCTTCTCATCGCACCTAATTATACTATAATGATCTCGGTGCATGAGAAAGTGCTACATAAAAAGACTATTTCGAAAGAAATCGGATTGAAAGAGCGCTCAGCAGGTGCTACATGATCATGATTTTGAAAAGTATGTTGGGCCGAAAGATTTTATTTACAAGCCTCCATATAGGCCACACGAAAATTGTTGAATATGGGAGCAGCGACGCATCCAGGGGCGCGATTGTGGCGATCACCTCCCCTACAACTTAAGAAAGTGACTTCGTTCACCAAGACTTTGTACGATTCGGAAAGCAACGTATCAAAACCAATTCCGAAAAGTCTTCCTTCATGTTCGAATTGTCTCATTGTTTGCGATATAAGGCCATTCTTTCCCACATTGTTTGTCACAGCAGTGTTGTGAAGTATACTTCATGTCTCCTGAAATAGTCACGAGGGTTGCCAATTTGGCTCTTTTGAAGCCAGATTTTGAAATTCTGGCTTTTTTGAAGCACTTTACTTTCTTTGAAAAGCAAAAAGCCAGACAAATGATGGCTTTTTGCAGTCGGAAATGCTTGGCTCTGGCAAAACATTGTCTGAGCTGCATATTCATTACAAATCTCTTCTGACGAGAATATATGACCACGCAGGGCACAAAGAATCTTGCAAAGATTTTACTGTTTCTCTGAAAATGTTCAATATATATAATAAAAAACAAAGGTACGACAGTGTAACAGGGAATGAAAATGCATATAAAGATTGTAATTGCATTATATTGTTACAGGCAAGTTTGCCTGAAACAACTCATCTTTGTACAGAAAACAAACTTGCTGAAATGACCTCAAATCCGAGGCAGCCAGAACAAAGATAAAAGATTATAACCAATCAAAACTGATTATTAGTCAGCTGACTGGACTGAAAACTGCTATCCTGAGACACTAACCTCAAGTCACCCCAGTGAAAACGTCACCAAACGTCAGCAGAAGTCACAAGATAATTAGCTAAAATTAGGTAAAGGTCAAACACGACCAGGAAATGATTACGACCGGAAACGTACAAACGTAATACGAACTGATAACCAGAGGGTGAAAACCCAAGCACCAACAAGCACCAGAAGGTTCCAGAAACTTTTGAAATCAGCCAATCACCAGAGGATTCAACAAGAAGCAACTAATAGGAACACGCAGGATAAGGAGGAGTTGACCAACTCTGAAGCAACCGTCAAGTATAAGTACAGCCACATTTGGACAAAAAACGAGTCTTTTTCAAGACTCGCTCCGCCGTTAGGCCCAGTGGGCCACGGTTAAGCCGTTACAGGAGCCTAAGCGCCAGTAATGGTCAGGAAAAACTGGCTTGTCTGGGTTAATCCCTGTCAGACCAGACTGTAAAAACTGCCCTTGTCCAGGTTAATCCCTGTCAGGTTAAATTACAGAAAGTGGCTTTCCCGAACGAAGTTCTGTCAGATTATTTCGTGAAAGTCAGACTAGGAGAATAAAGTTTTGTCAGATTATTTTATGAAATTCATACTGTGAAAGTGAATTTCTGTCAGTTTGAATTATGAATGCTGTACTGTACTAGCGTAGTTTTTTCAGGCAAGTTGGTCAGGATTAAAACGTGTTTATGACCAAATCCTATCTCCGTTAATTTGCTGTACTAGTCCAAGTCCAGTCAATTGGTTTACTTTCTTCAGCCGTTGAAGGTTTTACCTTCTGTTTACCACCTGGAGATCCCGTATAAATGGTGAGCAATGCTCCCTTTTATGCCGCCGTGGCCGAGGCACACTTGCGTGAGAATCACTTGCATCTTCTCAACACGCGTGTACATCCTGGTGTGCACCCGTTCCTGCTCGGCATGTCGATTGCATCTCTTTGCAATCCGCTTGGGTCGAACCCAGCTTAGCAGCAGTCATTAAAAACTTCTTTGGTCCTTCTCCTGATCAACCCCTCTTCACTTGAACTTACTTTCGACTGAAAACAGCAACATTCGAAATTTTAATTAATATCATACGAAAACGACGCCAACTCTAAGCGCCAACACTGAATTTTGTTATTCTTTGCTTTCGTGCGCTTACGGTTATCAAACATGAACGAGACCGACTTTTGATCCGTGACAATCGTGAAATGACGACCAGCCAGGAAATGGTGCCATTTCTTACCGCTTCGATTATTGCAGTGGATTCCTTTTCCACTGCGGGGTAATGAAGTTCACTCTTACTCAGCGATCTTGACATGAAGGCAAGCGGTCGGCCACTTTGACTAAGTGTTGCTGAAATCGCGACCTCGGAGACATCACACTCGACTACAAATTGGAGACTTTCATCAATTGCTTGCAGCGATGCATCCTCAATACATTGTTTTAACAGGTTGAAGTCCTCCAAGCATCTTTCATTCAGTGGGAAGGTTGTGACCTCCTTGAGGTTTGCGATCTTGTCAGAGAAACATGATATCCATCTTGCGTAGTATGCGAACAAGCCCAGAGCACGCTGTAGTGCCCTTTTACTTGATGGAGTGCGCAGTTCACGAGGCGGCTTCAATCGCTCCGGGTCGGGCCTGATCACACCGTAACCTACACGGTACCCCAACATGCTTACTTCTGAGTCCGAGGAGATCGTTTTGGTTGCAATTAATGTCATGTTCTTCCCTTTGAGAGCACGGAGCAGATGTTGCGCGTTCAGATCGTGTTCAGCTTGCGTCGTTCCTCCAACTGTTATGTTGTCCAAGTAAGGGAAAGTGTCAACTAGTTTTTCCGAATCGACAATCGAATGCATAGTTCGTTGGAAGGCTGGGACACCGTTCGTAACACCAAAGGGCAGTCTATTATACTCCCACAATCGGCCTGCTGCTTCGAAGGCCGTAACAGCTTTTTCATCTTCGCGCAGCTTCAACTGATGATACGCGCTTTTAAGGTCGAAGGTGGAGAAAACTGCATCTCGCTAACTTTCGCACTATCTCGTCGATCTTCTGTAGCGGATAGGCATCTAGAACCGTAAATAAGTTGATAGTCTGAGAATAGTCGATGCACAAGCGTTTCGTGCCGGTTTCCTTGTTAGTGACAACAATCGGTTGTGCTTGCCACGGAGAATTGCTCGATCTTATAATACCTTGCTCATACAGTTTCTTAACTTCAGATTCTATGAATGCCGAATCGTGCACATTGTACTGGCGAGACGGCACTGCCACCGGACGACAATTCGGGGTTAAGTCGTGAAACAACGAGGGACACTCTACTGTTGCTGCTGTGACCGCACAGGTTTCAGGCGGAAGCGAGGAGATTACCAGTTCTGGCCTCGTGCCATCGTATGTAAACACAACGCGTTGGTGCTGCCGCTGGAAGTCCTGTCCCAGCAAAACGTCACAGCACAAGTTTCTCATAACTTTCAACTGAACATTTTCATACACCGTACAGTTTAGTGTTATTTTTGTCGAGCAGTGGCCAAGAATGGATCCTTTCAACGAACCTACTGCTATCGAAACGGTGTGGGATGGCGGATAAATCGGGAGGTGCAGTGTCTTTGCTGTTTCTTCGTTCACAAAGCTCAACGAATACCCAGGGTCATTTAAAGCGGACAAACATCTCTTCCACAAAATAACGGTCGTAACTGCGAAGGACAAACACTCTGGAGCTCCCTGGACAGAACATAACGCAGGCGAGCTTATGCAAGCAGATGTGCCCGTTGTTGCTGCAGAAGATGAACTTCTGCATACTTTTGTGAAATGACCTGTCTTCTGACATTTATAACACACTGCCGAACGAGCAGAGCATTTTTTTCGGTCGTGACGCTTATCACTTCCACAAAAGAAAACGCGCCTTGTTCTTGTAAACCGCAAAGATGGAGTCCCCTTGACTTTAAACACAGGCGGCCGGTTGGGTCGAGGCTGTTGTAGATGCGGAGACACATGAAGAAATGTACGACTCTGAGTTTCTCTGCGCAACATCTAATGCGCGGGCTTTGTCAAACGCGGAGTCAATCGTCAGAGTTCGTTCTTCTAAAAGACGCTGGCGAATGGAATGCGAAAGTATGCCATTAATAAATGCGTCTCGAATAAAACCATCAGTGTGTTCCGTTTTAGTTACTGCCTGAAAATTACGATCTTTGCTCAACCTTCGAAGCTCTTGCAAATAGTCATCCAAAGTTTGTCCAGGCTACTGTTTCGTGGTTGCAAGCCAATGCCTCGCGAAAACTTCATTAGGAGTTTTAATAAATAAGTCATCAAGTACGCCAACGGCTTGGTCGTATGTTTCGCACTCATCGATTTGCTCATAGATCTTATTAGACAAAAAGTTTGTAGGTACTTGAAGCTTGTCGATCTCCACACCTTCAGTCTCGTAAACTGCTACGTAATTCTGGAAAGTTTTCTTCCAGTGCTTCCATTCTTTCGTTGAATTCGGTCTGTTTGTTTCTATCTCCAAAAGCCTCGGCTTCAATGGTTTAAGCGCACTACGTCGGACCTCTTCATGCTGCTCCATTTTAATTGATTAAATTGTTCTGAACTTATCAGCATTCACCAACTTTCTTGGTTTTAATCAACTAAAAATCACGTATCTACAGACACAACAAAACAAAGTTTCACATACACAATAAAGAAACGCCAAGTTCAAGCATTTGCACCGAAACGTTTCGCTGAACTGCAACTAACGATACGTGAAGGCCGTCCTACCGATTGCGTTTCAACTTATTATTATTATTATGAGGAAGGTTAACGGCACTTTCTGACTACGAGGTCTTGTAGTGCCAGGACCGTGTAAAAAGAATTCATAGACGTACGCCTGACTCTCGCAGAAACGTTTCTACAAGCTTTGCAGCAGCTGTGCTACGGAGGATTTCCGGGGTATGAAAAGAAATACCGAGTTGGTTGAGTGCAAGTTTCAGACGATTTCTCGCCGTCAAGTATTTGGAACAGACTTCGATCATGTGTTCCACCGTTTCAGGTATTTCACACTGGCCACAGAGCCCGTCAGGGTGAAGGCCAATGCGTGACAGATGATGGTTCAATTTGCAGTGACCAGTGCACAAACGGAAAATA
>Ga0210059_1002036_pt1 | contig 31302 bp, 28 predicted proteins | sample Ectturendosymbi2_FD_188042 | JGI IMG/M metagenome (GOLD analysis project Ga0210059, IMG submission 188042) | Ecteinascidia turbinata endosymbiont from Florida, USA - Sample 2 (SPAdes) (version 2) | ecosystem: Host-associated > Tunicates > Ascidians > Unclassified | place: Key West, Florida... | reverse complement strand
CCCCCGGTTAAGAACCACTGATTTATAGCAAAACAAGGGCATCCGTCACCTGCTCGATCAAATTTGCTTCCAGTTCAGCAACTTGTTGCAAGTACGAATTGTTGTGTGTCGCCAAATCTTCACTCGTTTCTTTCAGATTTTCAACTTCTTTCACCAGGTCGTCGATCTTTAAAACGTTTGCAAAACTTATTTTGTCGTGCGTTTCATCAGTGGTTGATATGATTTTTCTTTGACGCATTCGTGGACGCTGTATGAGCCGGCATGAAACACAATTGCAGAGCAACACCACCGTACAGAGAATGCCAAAGTGGAAACTAAATACAATTATGTTTGAGTTCCCTACATGCAGTCATGTATGGCGCTGTAACTTTTCGCTTTGTTGCACAAAACTTCTTCACATTTGTTATATACATTCAAAACTACCTGTTTTCACTGAGCCGGGTCTCTTTCCGCGGCAATCCGAGATCAAAAGCTTACTGTACTATTTCAATGGTAAGTTCACACATAATAAGTTGTTTCGCAACTAAGACACAACAGTAATTCATTAAAAAATGAAGGTAACTTAAAGCCTTCTGCATACTTTGTTACTGTATGCGCAGAATAACAAGAGCGACTGTAACCAAACACAGAAAGAATAAAATTTAGGCGAAACACAAAAGCGTATCCAAAACTGCAACGCTAAAGTCGATCTTTATTGGCCCACCACATACCTTGTCTTTCGATTCTGTTTTCAGCGATTCAAGCTCAGCCGACTTTCGTGAAATTTCTTCGCTGTCTTCGGCAATCTTAGAATTCAAATGAGCCACCTGGGCACATAACACCGCATCAGCAGCAGCAGCAAAACGCAACAACGACGGGGGCAAAGACACAGTTCTTTTTACCTGGGTTTCAAGTTGATTAATTCTATCGGACCACGTTGACTTAATGTTGACGAGCTGCTGTCTTGCTTCCTCCAGTTTCGTTTCGAGAGAAGTTCTCTAAAATCGCAGGCAGGATTACTCGACCAGTGCTTAGCAAAAATGCTACAATGAAATATCACGTGACTGCAGGCACCAGAATCAATATGTCCAGTCTTTGGTCGCGTTTCATGATTTTCTAGAAAACGATGCTTTTAGACCAGGGGCCTCCAACCTACGGCTTGCGGGCCAAGCTCGCGAAGACATTTTGTCAATATTGAAAAAATAATATATTCACAAAAAATGTATTGAGTTGGTGTATTGTAACATATCCCGAAGCAATCTCATTACGTAAGATGTCCAGCCCTCGAACTATTGTCTATTGTGTAATAGCTTATGTGGCCATCTGGCTAAAAACTGAGACCCCTGCTGTGGACAGACCGAAACAATCGAATTCATGCTTTGGGAATTTTGCTGTTTTTGACCTCAAGAGAAGACTACCAACCGTCGCGGATATTTCAATAGTGTTTCCAACCCGGGTTTTCACGAACCCGAAACACGTTTTTTTTTCTACTACGCGAAACCCGTTTTTTTCAACTTCCAAACCCGGGTATTTGGAAAATCCTGGAATGCTGTTGCATTCAAATATTGGCGATTCTGATAACACTGAAGTTGCCGATTGGGGCGTGCCAAATCAGCACGTTTGAACGTTCAACTATTATCATGAGGCACGAGGTGCGTGTTTTGCTCGGTTACCATCGATACGTTCGTTGTTGGTCCGCTTATATTTTCGTTCAATTGACTTATTCAGACGGATCGTGACGTCATTTTGCACATAATAGGTGCCTACGCGAAATTTTGTCTTTTCGCTAACCTAATTAAATAACTACCACGTAAGGTAGTTCTTCAAAGGTATGCCGCTTTTTCGTAGTTACTAGTTAGTTCATTTATAAGTTGTTATGTGTTAGTTCGTATACAAGCTGTGATTCTTTGCAAAATCGATTCGTTCCTTTTCAGTTTGCAACAACTTTCCACGAAATATTTTGCTTTCCTTTAGAAGCGACTTTAAGTACATTTTTAATCACACACATGCAGTTTAGAGACGTTAGAAATCAAAGAAAATCAGAAGCTTGGAGCCATTTCTTATACAACAATGCTCAACCAACACCAAAGTGCAATTTGTGCTCCGTCATACAAAATGAGGTGGTTCAAGCACCGAAAGCTTGATCAACCATTGGAAATCAAAGCATGAATTCATGTAACCCATGAGAGCGAAGACCACAAAACTGTTCCGGCACAGGAAGAGATCCTATCACAAATTGTGAAAAATTGGTCTTTTTGAGGCTACAGAGAAGAGGTCAAATAACCTTGAAAAACTGTTCCATGCCTGTTCCCTGCCTTAATTACAATCAACCCCACATCAGTGGAACCAGAGAGGGATTTTTCAGCCACTGGTCTATTTGTCACAAAGCTCAGAAACAGACTGAATGATGAAAGTGTGCTTTGATTGCCATGCGTTAGTATTATAAACATCAGTGACAAACTGTGCTTAACTTAATTAATAATTCGCTAATTAATTGCGCAGGGACCAACAGTGATAGTTTCACAATGATATTGAAATTTTATCGCTCAAAATCGCATTCATTTCAAAACGGGCTTTCCCGGGTTTCTTTTCTCAGCTACCCGAAACCCGGGTTTCAAAATTTTGCCCCGAATTGGAAACACTAAGTTTAACTGAGTGCATCTGCTTCATTTAGGGTTTGGAAGCGGCTATTTCCTGTCATTGACAGTTACTGCACCATAATTAAAGTAATTATATTTCAAACTGCTGTACCACAAGGCATCGGACTTCGAGTACAGTAACACTTACGGATATTGTCAAATGTTTTGATGAGCACGATTTCTTCAGCCTTCTGAGCAGAGTGCTACTGTCACTTGGCATGACAGAAGTAGAAATGTCTAGCTCTAAGCAGAGAACATTTAGCACATTCTTGCTAGGTTTTCATCAAACGTTACCCTATGCCACAGCAACACTGTTGGCAAAACTAGCTAAAGCAATGCAATTGTGACGTAACCAAGTTCCGCAGTTGAATCATAGACATGATGATAACCACAACTTTGGAACTTCAAAACACCTATCGTGGGTCTTACAAGTACGCTTTTAAATTTCCACCAGACAATCGCTCAACGGTGCTACGTACAGCGTGTAATAGAAGGCATAAGAAGCCCAGTGAGGAAACCAATTTCTATGCAGAAGGTCAAGTAAAATGTTTTGTATGTTTTGTACCCCCTTTGCACGGGAATCAACCGGGAGACGGAGTTAATTGTGAGCGTACTGTAACGTTACGTAGTCTAACATACATGAGCCAGATCAATAGTCATTGAAATGTATTCAAAGTCACAAAAAGTTCGTGATAGATGGAAAGCCTGAGAGAGTTATAAGCAGTTCGTACACTCCTACGAATGTGTATATTTCTTCAGAAAGCATGTTTTCAACTTGCCCCTTTGCAAACGCCTAAAGGAAGAAACTAATAATTTCCCCGACCAGTTTCCGGTAACTTCGTTCAATAGACGAGGGATGCACTGATAAGCAAATAGGCAGATTGCCAATTAATCAGCCGAGTTTTTGCATTGTATTTATTACAGTGACATTCTGATTTGATAATGCAACACATTGTCAAATATACACGTGTGTCAGATGACTGTTTGAGTGCTTAACATCAACAAAACTACATTTTCTTCTGTAAACAAAGGAGTTAATAATTAATATCAAATTTTTTTTTCAGAGTAAGCCATTAATTAACTTTGATCAAAAATAGCAATTAAGAACCAAAGCATTAAAATTCAAACCCTATTGTTTCAAAGAAGCATTATGTGACAATTTTTCGGAAGTTGATAAAATTGATGTTAGTGTCTGCAAGTGAACTTTGTGCAATATGCCTCAAGATCAAGAGTAGGGAAAACAGCTGCAACTTTTACAACATCTAACATGGTGAATCACATTTAAAAATCCCATCTCGATGACCTGGAAAATCCTTAGACTATGTCACTTTCTGACAAGTGCAAGTGTTTGACAGAAATTGTTGTTATTCGATCATTGATAAACCATGATCATTTTGGTCTCAGATTCGGAAGAATGGTGCAGTATCTGTAGTGAAGGAGATCAGCCATATACAACTTAGGGCAAACATACAGGTTAATTAAATTGTTAATATTTTTGACAGGTAAAATTATGTGATTACCCATGCAATCCCTTAAAACAGTGGTGCTCAAACCGTGGCCTGCAAGGCCTTCTGGAGTGGCCCGTGAAGCAATTTTCATTGGAAAGAAAACTTAACACTTTAACCATTTAAGATAATTTTTTAGATAATTTTTATTGAGATTATTAATTCTTGTGGCCCGCGGAGGGTTTCTGAAAGACAAATGTGGCCCACGAGCCAAAAAGTTTGAGCACCACTGCCTTGAAACATGTTTTGACATATTCCAACAGAATTGCAAAAAGACGATTAATCGGCCGAAAAATCCGATGCCGATTACTGATTATATTTGCTGATTACTCGGTGCAACCCTATCCAATACGAAAACGATAATTACATTGAGCAACACCCATGAGAAGAAAACATAAAAGATCTTCAACATTTATGATTAAAATAAGCATTGCAGGCTTGGTATCAAAGCGAAAAATTCCAGATTAACAGTAACTTTCCAGTTTTAAGTTTAAATCAGCTGTGACCAACCCGGGGCCTGCATGCGGTCACAGTTTAGGTTTTCACTGTAGTAGAAGTATCCTGCATATTCACAACCTGCCCTTATTTTGATACTCTTGAATTTGACGTTTTTGATGTAGGTTGCCCTCAGTACCACTTTATCACGTCTGTTACCATTGTAGTTAGGATTCGAGCACTTTCAGTATATAACTCAAACTAAATTTAGTTAGCTAAAATCAAAGTAAGCAATCCAATGTGCGGCCCTGGTTAAGACAGTGACATACTTTTTGGCTCAGTAAGCCATTTGGGTTGGACATAGCTGGTCTAAATTCATTGGATTCATGTCATGCACTTATTCGTATTTCAAGGTCCGATACTGACTGAACCTTATAAACGCAACTTTTCTCAAGACGCAGGTTTTAACTCTCATGCATTCAACAGGCGTTTGGAATTTTTCTATTACACAACCATTGCGCAGCCCGACCGAATAGAAAAAAAAATTTTCATCGATGAAACTCGTTTTTAAATCTAAACATCATCGCAACACAGTTTCTTGTACTTTAGAAAATTTCCAAGTTTTCATCAAAACCAACTATTTAATTTTGGAACCGTATTTTCAAAGGGGTGTACACAAAAATCAGGAAAAGACTATTCACGTGAAAAATAAATTTCAATCTAGGATCATCTTCAGTTTCTCTCATAAAACGCAAATGCTAGATGCGTACACGTAGTAAAGGAAAATAACAGGCTCTTGTATTAACTGAAATGCCCAGTAATGATTGATAACAACTGCCAAGTAAACTGACTACTGCAATAAATGAAGTTCGACGCCACCTAGTCCATTGGATTTTGCTTTTCTGCCACAGCTTGGCGTTTTAACTTCTAGTTTTACATCTTTCAGAGATAATACTGATGCTGCAATGCGAAAATTTTTTAACTCTAAGTCAATAAATTATACAATTATTCAACGTTTGCAGCTTGCTAATCAATAACTACTCAAAATGGAGAAAATGACTGAAGTGACGGAAACGCAGTGAAGTAAAGTAGATTCAGCAAGAACTTCGTAGTCCTAGAGGAAACAGAAGCAAAGCATCTGATTACATACTTCGGCGATGAACGCTTGTATTTGTTCGTCTTGTGGAAGTTTTTCGGCGTGAGAACGTTGCTCCAGCAGCTTCAGCTTTTCTTGAAAATGATCAATGAGGCTTTGCTTTTCTTCACTGTCCGTTTTTGCCTGGCAAGATCGTGAAGGCGTTTGTGACACGACAACAAACATCTAGGAATCTCGCACCTCGGACCAGGACCACACGCAGGAAGGAAACCATCCAGTCACGCCATTTGATTTATGAAAAAGTATACAGTTAAGGAAAATTATTTAAATTTGGCAAGTTCACTTTTCAAAAATTGTGAAGACTTTTGCCTTATTTCTAAATTTAGCCAGGTTGTATTTTTGCCGAGGATTTTAGCGACAAATCAAGCATGACTTCGCAACGGCTTGTCATACACGACTTTGACTCCATTTCACAAATTTCGACAATAAATTGTTAGAAACGGAAATATTTCACGAAACTTCAAGGTCAGTTCAAAGCTTTTAAACTTTTCGAGATTCCAATGGTCCAAATTACTCAAACGTCCGGTTAAGCTTATCTGCGATGCCAAAGCACAAGAAACACACAAAAACTAGTTCGTTTAGTAAATCAGCTAAGCTTACCCTACAGCTATAGCTACTTAAAAATGCACTGCATGTTAAATTCTCTTTTTATGTACATTTGCACTCGTTCGCAGATATCAATATCATAAGCATCAAAACAACAACAATGCGGTGAAGCCAATGCTGGTTGTGACGTGTGTAAGAGATGAAACAAAAAAACATGACACAAAACTCAACAGCGAAAAACATTAACTAAGCCATGCGACTTTTAACGAAAACAATGAAATTTACAGTTGGGACTAAATGCATGCCAACTACACACTGCCAGAAACGGATACACTGCACAAAATACATAATAATACGTATCCTGTTTTGGCAACAGAGGCGTATAAACCAACCTTCGAAGCAATAGATTCGCAAGTGTGCTTAAGCATTTCGTACTTTTCGCTAACAACACTATGAGTGGCTTCTAGAGTGGAATAACCGCTACGAGTCTATGAGAAAGAAAAAGTGATGATGAAGAGCAGGAACCTTCACAGCAAAAATAACGAAGAAATGTTAGTAGTAAAGGTCTAGTATAAGCTACTGACGCAATAAAAACAGAAATGGCAGGTGCATCTCAACAGGTAGCGTTGTTAATGAACAGATAATCCACAGTGGTTGAGGTTACTCGCGATTACTATGGCGAAAGTAAAATAAATTGATGGCAAGTTAGTTATACTTAAAGCAATGTACGACGAAGATCTAGCTAAGGCCCCAAGCTTTTCTTACGCGCTAATTCATGACAACTTGTAACAGTACGCATGCAACTATTTCGGCCGAGCTCGTACCAAACTTCTTCCACCTTCGTATTAAAACCTTATTGGATAAAGCGCCTAAACGATGAAAAGTTGACTACTAGTCAGAATCTAAAACGCATAAAACAGTATGCAGCACTCTGCTTTGAGACACAACTTGCTACTACGCTAAGCACTAGGCGCTTTTTGTTACTTGCTACTAAACATTATATCCTAAACCAGGGTTGGGGAACCTGCAGCCCGGGTGAACATTTGGTATGGCCCGCATCAGCATTTTCGTAACACAATTTAGAGTACAGCATTGCGTCAAAACGAAGCTCCGTGACAAGCAGATACTTAGAAAGTATGTGAAGAGAATTCCTTATCCCTCATGGTTAAAGAAAGGTTGAATTTTTTGATTAAAAAAATTGTTTTTGCGGCCTGCCAGCTATAATCCACCATTTACGTGATCCGTGATAGTAAATAGGTTCCCAACCCCTGTCCCAAATGAAACCGTAAACTTACTTTTTGCAGATCCAGGGCTAAAGATGACAATTTATCGCGCAAATCACCATTGTCAATAGTGAACTTCTTAATCGCTGCTTCATTGCATTGTTTGCTTTCAAGTAGTTTTTCCCTGTTAAATATGGCAAAAGAAAACAGCCTCAGAAAAAGATGGGGACACTTTCTTAACTTAATTCATATGCCAACACATTCGTTGGCCCGAAGTCCAAACGCATTTCTTTAAAGACGCTTCGGTACACGATGAAGTCCATATCACAACAGAAATCTTCTTTGAGGAAACCAAGCAGTACTTCGTACCTTATAGCTGGAATCTGCGCATGAAATACTCCCGAGCGAAAGGATTGCTTTGCATACTTTACACTGAATAGCGCATTAGACGGCGGCAGTGCATTGCCCAGAGAAGACAAAATCAGTAGGGCGTAACAAAAGCACTGCTACTTACTCATTTTACACTGCAATCTGTTTTGTCCACTGCCCACTTATTGCGAAACATATTGCACGGTGTGAGTAACTAATGCAACTTCTTCATAAATCAAGACCCACACCTCGAAATCACCTACACCGTCCGATGATTAGATTTTTCTCGCTTTCATTAACGCAACGGTTTTCAGGCAGCAATTTTTACAGCATAAAAACCACAGCCGTGAAAGTAATCTTACATTAAATACGCCAAAGAATCGACTCACTTGTCTTTCAAAAGTTGCGTTAACTGGGCTTCCGCTGTGTCGCGCTCATTACCGTACTTTCTTAACGAAGCTTCCAAATCGTCATTTCTCTCTCTAGCTTGCATCAATTCAGCAACGTGTGCATCCAAATTAAGTTGTAAACTTTTCGACTCTTTTTCACTGTTCATTAACTGCAGAAAAAAAACGAACAGCCAAACAATTTAGACGAGCGTGCTGCAGGTACCAAGGTCTGCGCCTATTTTAACCTACTCATTCTTTTTAAAATGTTTTCGCCATTGCCACACTGTCTATTGATTTCTACACGACGACACGATGCAACATGCCAAACGTCCAAACAAAAGTGCAACATGCACACTTAAAGAAATCACCACCAGCAGCATTGAAGTCCTAACCACCCACCATCGATTGGTTGTAAACCAATATAGACTTGTAAACCAGTCAGCACGATATGACATCAAACTGGTGAAAATTACGCTTTACTGATGCACATAAAGGAGTTTTGACATTCAAGCAAAACAATGGGGTGTCACTGTTTACAGCGTTCCAGTTATCTCGTTATGGATCATTTTTATGAAGCAAGCAAAGAAAGTCGAAATCTGTATTTAGTGCGGACGCTCAGTTTAGTAAGTTTAATTGACGTTCATTAAGTACAGCGTCAACGTGGCTGTAACTCTCCGATGCTATGCGTGCTGACGAATCACTTGCTTACACAAAGCTCGGGACTTTGAGGACACGGTGCCGAAAAAATCGCGCTAGTTTGGATCTGCTTTTTTTTTGCGGTCATAGACCGAAATGTTTTTGAAATGACAAAAAACTTAAGTCATTTCGGTCAGAATGTCTGAAAATATAAGATAACGAACACTGTTACGGCGAGTTTTGATACAACTGTGAGACAAATGACCGAAATGCCTCACCGAAAAAAACGGTTTGAATGAAGAATATTTGCTCAATTTATCGTTTTAGCAGCAATGCAGGGAACAGTTACGCCTTGCGGCGAGTGATCAGTAAAATCGTCTCAAAAGTCCTTTCTTCTATTCTATATGATTTGTGTTCCACACGTTGCAGCAATCGCTGATGTTTCAAAGGTCAATGGAAGCAAGGAACACGAAATGGTGGCAGCGTAGGAGGAGGCAAAGAGGCCTGCCTTTGCCAGCAATTCACAAGTTGCTTCCTACGTAGTACAGTGGCACGCACAAAGCCAGTGCTGTTTTGTCTTTCCTGCGACGAGAAAATTTAGTAACTATTTCGCCATTCACTACATGTCTTTTGGGCGTTGCCAACAGGAATGAATCGACGTTGCCAGTACACAAACACCTTGTGCTTTTCACAACACGCTACTGACGAAATACACACATGCTGGCCTCACACCCTTTCAAATCCACCGTGAAATCGAGACTGACAAAATCAGTTAAACGTGCATCTTTCAGAAATCATCACAACAGTTTTGGTGAGTTGGCTATTTAAAGTATGCACTCACAATCCCTACAAACACAGCCAAATGACATGAGTTGCGAATGTAAGCCTGGAAAAAACTTAAGGACAAGGACTTTTTTATAGCTTTAAAACCCTTTTTCCCCCTTGGCGCAGACGCGCCGCAATTGACTGGTAAATGGAAAATAACTTTACACGGTTATGTGATATTTCATATCGATTCTTACCTGAGGAAACGCGTATAGTTTTCAAGACGCATTTAGCACAATTAGCTTCACTTGCAAACCGAATCGCAATGGGCAATTCACTCAGTTTTGATGTAAGGAGTTTGCAGTAAAACATGAAATTACAACAAATACGAGATAAAACAAGATGCAAGATAAGGCCGATTGTCGCATTTCCTATTCGACAAGAGAAGTAGAAGATATCGCGAGCCATCCTTCCTCTGTCTATAGCCCGTGGTGCGGTTCTCAACCTTTCTTCTCTTGTGGCCCATATTCAGCGTTAAAAGAAATCTTAGGCCCACATAACGTTTAATAAAAATTTCGAGTAACATGGAAATGTTTTTTTTGATATAATGTGGACCTTTTAGCCTAATAACATAAAAAAATATGAAAATTGATGTTTAAAAAACACACATTTGTAACGAAAACCAAATACACTGTATAATTGGTTTGTATTCTCTTGAACTTCAAGGTCATGATTTAATGAATTTACATTTAGCAGATAAAGTACAGAATTTCAGCCATACATTTTCCTTGGGGCCCACTGAAGGCCCAATGAAAACTCCAGGCCCATTTAAAAAATCCACAAGCCCACTTGTGGGCCTGAAGACCCACGTTGAGAGTCACTGCTTTAGATGGCACTTCCCACCACAGCATACTTCAATGACGCGCATTCCTACTAGCACATTTTAGCAAAAAGCAAATTATCTAGGACATAAATGTAAACGGTACTGCTTCGTTTTTAGAAAGTTAAAGACAACGTGCGGACTGTTGAAGTGGTTGTCTGAAAGATTCATCATCATTTGTCAAGCTGAACAACACCGAATACCCATTGAAGCGTTTTGTAACTGGCCCTCAGTTCAGATATGCAGCGAGCAGTTCATTCCACAGAGAAATACCTAATCCTAAACTGGATTTGTAAACAAAACCTAAAACCGTGGAGCAACAACTGCTCACAAGATCATTCACAAACAAAAACAAAACGTGTGGAAAAAATTGCCGTTTCAGCGCAAAAACTTACGGACAATTCAGTTTTACTGAACCACGTTTTCGACTCAACGCGACTATATGTGAAAATAAAACACATTAATTTTAGAGCCACGTTTTTCACGGGAACGATGACTAAACGACTGAATCTTAAAACCGAATAGATCAGTTGCCTGCAAGACTTAAACCTTATTACTTGATATTTGATACCCACCATCACGTACAATTTAAAATCATACTTGACCACCACTTGTCTTACTTGCTGCCAAGGTGAAAGAAAGAAAAAAGTTAGAAACGAGTAAATGAAACGGAATTTACCCATCACAGCCGCGTATCACAGAGCAACGCTGGAAAACAACAGGGATTAACTAAAAAACAAAAGACAATAAAAGTAGCAACAAGAAAATTCAGTCAACTGACGGTATCAAACATACCATATGCTTGAGTTTGGCGATTTCCTGCATTTGCAAGTCGTGAAGTTCTTCACTGTTATCACGCTTTTCATAGAATTCATTCTTTTGTTTCTCAAAATTCACCTTTTCAGTTTCCCATTCCTCAACGCAGGACTTCAATTTTTCATTCTCCTGTAAATCGGCAACGTTTAAAAACAAAACATCTCGCGACTAGTCCAAAACAGCTCTTCGAGAACGCATAGGGAGTTCCCCTTAAAAGCCGATATTTTGGCCAATTTCGGCCATTTTCCAAATGTGTGGTGGTAAACTTTGCTATAAGTTGCTGGTTTCCTGCAGGCGTACATCTTTCACTCTTTGCATAGTTAATTATTTTGTATAAAAAACGTTAATTCTTTTTGTTATACAGCATACCTAATAAAATGGTTTGAATGATCATGTTAAGCCTGGAAATAAAAAATACTTTCACATTATTTTTGGTAATGCATTTATCACACAACACAAGCTGGAACAATTTCGAAAGTGGTGTTGATTTCACGATCAGGTAGCAAATATTACGAGTTACGCCGATTCGTACAATCGCAATAAACAATTTACAGCAGCACGTGACCTTTCCTGACATGTCAGAGTTGTAAGTCCGGCTGGGTTCGGCCTTAATTTCGTCAAAATATTTCGGGCCGATTTCGGGCCTGCCTATAAAATTTTTTGCAACGACGGGCACTTTTGTCGCCAGTTACTGTTAAAGCAATTAAGTTGATTAAATCTTCAATAGAACATGATTAATTGCGAATTATTTAAACGCCACCAACACTCCGCAGTTGCGTATATCTTGACACACTCAGTAAATTTGGCTTTCGGGCCTAAAGTGGGCTTCAAAAATAATGTCCGGCTCGGGCCGGGTTCGGGCTTCAAAGTGAGGCCCATTTGCAACTCTGTGACATGCACTAATCACACAGGTCCAGCCACTAAAACCTCAGCTTTTAGTAAACACTGCGCAGCTGCAAGAAGCTTACTATTTACAATACCATGATAGAAAAAAAACAGGAGGGAGACCGCAAAATAACAAGTATAACCTCTTGCAATTTCTCCGTTTCCGAGAACAGTTCCCTTTCATTCTTTTCAAGTCGGTCTATGGTGGATTCATAGCGCAACCGTTCCTTGCCGTACGTTTCATTTAAGTCGTTTAATTTTCGCAGTGCACTGTCTTGCTGTTTTTCAAGTGCTCCAGTTAACTTTTCGCATTCTCTTGTCCTTTCTTTTAACGACTGACCATACTCTGCAAATAAGCAACCGAAAAACATATAACCATAGCAATATAGTAGCATGGGCATGATAGGACGGCTGTTCGCACTCACACGGGTGGTCACTGGTCGTAGCTAACTTTCGAGATAAACCGTAGACAAAGTAAATGGCGTATGTGGTACATCAAATAAACAAAAATGCATTGGAATCAAGGCCGAATATACTCCTCGCAAGATTACTTGCTTTAGAATGTTAAAGCTTGAAAAATGACAAAGGTAACAGAAATAACGGCCGAAGCAAGAGAAGTAAAAGACAATTTGCAATGATGATAGCAATTATCACCAAACGTGTCAACATTTTAAATACAGTGACGTCTATCACTTTTGTCGCTATTCCGGAAATAAGGCTTTTAGCACTTCCGTCTTTCGCGTACCAAAATGACAAGTTCGTTGAAAAACATAAAACGGTTTGCACTGCTAAAAGGAAAGTTATTGAAGTTAGCGGTGGATATACACATGCAACCACGTTCACTAGCTTTTACAAAGTTCGCCAAGTTTGATTTAACAAGAACATCGCACAACAGCTCACTACCTGCCAACTTGACTTCGAGCCTTTTTAGTTGAGTGGTTCTACTCAAAAGCATAGCATGTAACTCTTCTCGCGTTGTCGATTCTGTTGGCTTTAACAAAAGAAAACCATAGACTGAAACAAATCGCGTTTGGCAAAGCACACAGAAATGTACAGTGCTAGTCAATGATGCAAATTACGGCAATGCTTTCATGCCATGTATGTTCAAGAAATGTTTTTCGTAAGCTCCTACCCTGACAGCTCTATTTAAAAACACATTTTTTGTAAAACCCAGATCAGGTTGGTTATGTAACAAACGGGTTTTCAGCCAAAAAAACAACAGTGAAACGGCTGAAGTTAGATTATTAAGGTAAATTTCTAATGAAACGATGTATCGTTCATGTTTATTGTAAAAGGATATCTAGGCTGAAACACAGTGTTTCAGTATAATGTTTGCGACGTACAATATTTTCAGCTTGTAACCAAACCAACTTTGCTAATGTTCATCTTTAAACCAAGGAAAGATCAGCAAAATCGCTTTAAGCTGTTTAACCACCACACCATACATCACGCACTTACTGAGGGTCAGCAATCATTTTAAAAGATTTCAAGGCATAAGCAGTGTGAGCATTGTGCACGTTACATATTCTTTTTTCCATGAAGGCAGCACTTTCTTCAAGAAAGATTAAATATTTAATGGCATTTTGATGATGATCATGCAAATGCACAAAAAACAAATGATTTTTATTTTTATGATGTGTGCATCCAACCCTGTGTCTGTTAATCATGTTTGACTGCATAACGTTAAGGGAAAAGAGTCAGAGAAACGATTGAAAATAATAAACTTAAATCAAGTACTCACAATTTCAGCATCTGATCCACACAGAGAATTCATGCTATCTGACTTGTGCACAGCCATTCCTGACAAATGGGCCTGAGATCCTAAAATGAACAATGATATAAAATCAGTGTTTACTGACAAGGAACTGCCATAAAAAATCAGCCACCTTGATGTTACTGCAGCCTAGTGAGTAGGCATCTTCAGCTCTTGTTCAAATAGAACAATGCAAAGCCTTTCTATACCAGACCATGCTAGCAAGAATCCTCTGCTGCTCACACTGAAATTGTGGTGTAATTGTACCATTTGTCAAACCACAACACACATACTACAGCAAAAATAGTTTGGGCCAAGGGCACTAGTACAGTAACTTTCTCCAAAAAGGACAATCATCATTAAGAAGATAAATGAAATAAAACATTGCCAGTTTGATGTTAAAGGGATAAAACTGCAATCAGAGTGCTTAAAACCTGCAGTAAGTGTATATGCAGAATAGCAGGCACCAATATTTAAAAAGTATTATAACAGTTTTGGAACACATTTTAAAGTATTGACACTTCTGTTTTTGACAACCACATTTATTTGCTAACAAGCTTGCCTCTAAATCAAGAGAATTGTCACCAGGTCATACTATATGCACATAAACTCCAAGAATCGCTACTTTATAGGTCACATATAGTGCAAGTATGACACCCTGAGTAAGACAGACTGTCGCCTTCAGTCAAAACAGTGGTAGAATGAACAACTTGAAAAAAACAACACTGCAGACACAATATTTCATTCATAAATTATGACAACAAAGAATGAAAAACAACAGCTGCTGTATCCCATAACACACCATGGTTGACATAGGCTAACACCACCAACAATGAATTAAAGAGAAGTAAAATTTTAACTCCATTTCCCACCATCTTCTCGATGAGAAAAAGATCTCATTCCAGCATCTTTGTTTGGAGAACTGGCCCCATCCACAGTTTCAATCTTTTGTCTCAGTCGCTTAAACATTTTTGAAGCTTTTTAACATTACTTTTGTCTGTAAGAGATCACACTGTTATCAGCTAAACTACAAACGCACATATGTTACTCAAAATGATGGCTACAGAAGTATTTCTATGGAATAACATGTAAAAACAGACACTTGTACCTGTTTGTCCAGTTGCAGGTTGTTTCATAACAAAAGTACTTATGAACCCCATTTTTCCAAATCAACAAAGTTTGCAACAAACTCCATGGTACGAATTAACTTTTGAGACCATATGTGAAAAACATGATATCATTTAATTTAAACACGTTTTTACTTGACTGACACTGATAAATCAATGTCAGACCCATAACCCCGTAGTTCTCAAACTGTGCATCGCGACGCCCTTGTGCGTTGTTTCAATTTTCTGAGGGCATTGTACAAAAGTAAACTCAGTGCAGTTTTATTCATTTAACTATAACAGTAAAATTCAGTGCAATTTTACCAAAGAATATTGTTCAAGTGCGATCATGCTAACAGTAGATAGCCTATTTAATATCTCATGACCACGCAACTGCAGTTATTGTTTAGTAAACAATATGTTTACTGATAAACGCATTGCACAATTTTAGTTTCCTTTGCATCAGACAAATAAAGGCTAGAATAATGTAGTCCAGGTTTTTTTTAAGGAAAATCTTAGGTACCTGGTAGAGTCCTGCGCAGGGCAGGTTGCGGGTACCCACATTTGCAGGGTGGGTGCAGGAACCCTACAACATGATGTAACAACCCATTGTTGCAAAACATTAGCTCAGGCTCTTGCCATGTGATGGGCAAGTGGCCATTTTCCAACGCTACCATTGTACTTGGTGAGGAATAATTCAGCCTAGCAGCCCTTCTAAATGGATAAGACAACGCTTAACACACAGCTGGTCACAACACGACTGAAATGTGGTTTTAACCACCTTAACTCTGTTGATTACGAAAGATCAGATCTGTGGAAAAGTTTTGGTTTGGTTGCCAATGAAAAGAATGACCGGCTTGATTTTGCTGTTTGCTAGACTTGTCTTCAGGCATTATACGGCAAGTTTTTGCAATTTTTTTACAACTTCCAACAGCTTCTGAAATACGCAGAATTTATGTAGTATGATGTTTTAAGCTGGTTGCAGGAATTTTATATTGCAACTTTTTTCTTTTTTACATGTAACTTTTTACTGCAACTTTCATCATGTAGGCCAATTGCGCAAAATGTAAAAAGTGTTATTTAAAAAAAACATGCTTTAGAACTATTTCACAATAGTTCTGTTCTCTTTGATAACCAATTCGAATTGAATAGTGACCTAAAAGCAGTTGTAGAAATGGCCCAGTCAAACATCAGTCCAGAACTGTAGGCCAAACTGTTAAATTGCCATGCAACTCCATGAAGTGTGGAGCGAAGTTTCAGCATGGTACACCAACTGTTGGCATATGATCACCATTTCTTGCCAGATGTTTGGAAATATTTAGCATTATATTTAAATAAATTGCTTGACTAAATCATTGCCATTAAAAATGCTTGTTTATAAATGCAACTTTTTACTATAACTTCTGTTAAACATAAATGCATATTTTTCACTATTTTATTGCAACTAATACTTGCCCATACATAGTTACGAGTTTTTAGAAGTTTTCAGAAAGGTGCAGGTTTGAGACTGAAAAAGTGCAGGGTGGGCGTAGGTGCTGGTTAGAAGAGTGTGGGTGCGGGGCGAGAACGGGCAAGATTTCTCAAACTCATGCAGGTGCATGGCAGGGCGGGTTTAAGTTTTGCAGGTGCGAGAGCGGACAAAAAATTTCAACCCGCGCAGGCTCTAGTACCCAGTATACCAGTATGGACCTGATTTCTCTGATTCTAGGGACCCGATTTTCTATGATTCTAGGGACCTGATGATAATTTTCTCTGATTCTAGGGACCCGAGTTTCAATCATAGGGACCCTAATCGGGACCCTAGAACACCCTAAAAAACTCTGATGTAATCAACTGGCTGATTGCTTAGCTTATAACTTATTTTTATTTAAATTGGCTTACTTGTGTGATATCTTTGTTAAATTGAATAAACTCAATATTTCTACGCAAGGGCCAGATAAAAATATGCTTGACGCATCAGATAAAATTGCAGCGTTCGTTAAAAAGCAATTGTTGTGGAAGGAAGATATAACAAACGTGTCTGGAGGTTCTCAGTGCTTTACTTTTGTTTGAACAAATGTACAAATCAAACCAAATACCGGGGTCGTTTTTTAATGCTTTCATTAATTACATATGGAAAAATCTGATAATATGGGGCTTTATTAACATCTTATTTCTGGTATGTCGCAAATCCAGCAAACTATTCCAAATGCATTGCAACGAAAAGTTTGAGAACCACTGCCATAACCCATTATGTCTGTCAGAGCACCTGCACACAACACATTTTAACACCTTTGGAGCTGGCTGAGTTTCACTGTGAAAAATATAATTTTCCCATATTGGCCTAGTCTTTTTATCTCCATATTTTCTCCAATCGATTATGCAAGAGAGCTGTTCAAACCCTCAAGACTCGGCGAGTCTTCTGGTTTGCAATGATAAAGTTTTTAGGTTTTTTGTGGGTAATGTTGTAAGTGGAATAGGCTTTTTGGCCATTTTGGCTCATGTTGCCTGGCCCTGGGCCCAAATGCTAGATGTAAGTATTTTGCTCAAGTTTATATTGCAAACTAGGTTAGAATCTGAGTGTTTTATCCTTTGATTGACTTTCTAAGATTTGTGGTTCAAAAAACATAAAATTGGTTTTGTCAAAAACTGGTAATTTTACCAAAATTGGTAATTTTACTCTAACTCTTGAACCAGAAATGCTAGAAAGCTGATCAAAGGCTCAAAAGACTCAGATTTTAGCCTAGTTTCCAATAAAAACTTCAGCGAAATACTTCCATCTAGCGGTTTGGGCCCAGGGCCAGGTAACCTGAGCCAAAATGGTCAAAAACCTACCCCACTCATGATGTCACCCACAAAAATCCAAAAGCCAAAACAAATTTTTTTCAGTGCAAACTAGAAGACTCGCTGAATCTTTCAAGGGTTTGGATAGCTCTCTAGCACAATCAACCGGCTAGTTATGGAGTTACTAAGTGGCATGAAATTAGCGGCTCAATGCCTTATTTTCTTATTTCAAACGATAAACTCATACACCGGCTCCCAACATGTTAAGAACAAGCCCACTGACCTCACCAAATACACTATAGCCATTGGTGTGTTCAACAGATAACACTGACAATACATTCCTCACTAAATCAGTCAGCAGGTGACACTTTCATGCATTAACAGGTACAGCAACTTCTATCCTGTTCATTTGTTTTGCAAGAAATGTATTGTTTTCAAGTTTTGATGCAAGAATTATGGAAATGGCACATATTTCAACTAAATGTTGATGCAACATGTTAATGGCAAAGTGTCATTTACAAGAGCATCATTAGATTCATTAGTGAATATACATGCATAAATAAACATGAATGAACCAAGCAAAAATTCACAGGGGAAAGGTAAAGTAAGATGCACTCTGAAAAACATTCTGAGCAGGGTACGAGCCTGAAATTAAAAATTTCAATGCCAACTAATTTTGTATACAGTATTACCAACAAGCTGATGCTGAGTATACAACATACCACTCCATTAAGACTAAACATAAAAAGGACTTGACACTGCCATACATGATAAAAAGTCTGTTTCAAAACAAGCACTTGCACACCCTTTGGAATTTACTATTTAGATTTGATTTGCAAACAACACTACACTTGAAACATTTTCTCATAATTCTATTTCTTTGCTTAGAAGAAAAAATACCTTCACATAGTGTAACTGAAACCACCTAAGACAAATTGTGTTATTAACCAGGAACACAAGCTCAGTATCAAATCTTGCCTTAGCTAAAGGATGCTCAATGTTTGGTTTAAGTTTTCATTGAGCTTTCAGAAACAAATAATTTAAAAGAATGTTTTGTAACATTTGCAAACAACTAAATATTACAAAATGGTTAACTGCAACATTCATGATATTTAGTGTCTGCTTTCACTGTTGATCATACATCAGCATGAAAATCTCAATCTTCAGTAACTTAAATTGAGCTTCACAACCATGGTAGTTTTACCAAGCTTTTTTGTCCAAAACATCAATAAATATAAACTTTTCAGCATCACAGCTTGCAAAACCTGCTTTGTTGAGGTGCAAATGTTTGTCTGTAGATTTGGGCAACACGACTGAGTTCCATTCACAAGTTTCTCCAGTTTCTTGAAGCAGAAGTAATTTTTAACGTATGACAAACTCTTCCAGCAACTATTCACTTTTAACAAAAGAAAGCATCATGACTCCTTCCACAAACTCTCATTAAACCAGCCACTAGGGCGACTACGGTTTTCTATGTTAATAACTTGTTGATTATCTGTGGGTTTGAATTTGAAGTGATTATCAACATCATCCTTGTACTTCAACATAGACTCTTCTGATAAATCCATATTTTTAGCCTTTAAAGCACTTCTCACCACTTGAGTTTCATATCTTGTTTGATCATAGCAAGTGGAGCACAAGTGCCACTTTCTATACAAGTGTCCACAATTGTCACAAGTAGTAAGATTATGTCTTGATTTTAAATACTTGTAGAAATGGTATGAATTGTTTCTACGTCTCCGCCTGTCTTCAAGTGATCTCTTTAAGTATGTCAGCACAACAGCTGTTCGAGAAAAAGACCTTGCATCATTAGGGAAATAAAGAGCAGGCCTGCTGGTGAGTTTAAGTGTCTGACATATGATAGAATACATTTTCAATCTGCAAAACACATATACACAATAAATTATAGCTTGGACAAAATTATTTATGGCCTGCTACTTTTACTGCGCAAACACAGAATTGCAAAAAAGTATTGACACTTTAGAAATCAGGACATGTCAAGTTTTTTTTAGCTACTTTTACTGTGCAAACACAGAATTGCAAAAAAGTATTGACACTTTAGAAATCAGGACATGTCAAGTTTTTAAAGAATAAAGAGGGCAGTGGCTACAGAACCACCTTGCATGATGTGGTTCGAAAAAAACGCTGATTTTATCACTCAAACGATACTGTCATGGTAGCGTTTAAGTAAGCTGTGTCAATTGTTTTCAGTTCCTCTCTCACCTTGGTGACTTTCGTTTTGGTTATAGTCCTTGCACATTTCAATTCATGGGACCAGTTTTTATTTACTTTTTTCAAAAGTTTTTAAAGTTTACATTTAGGGGTTAGTGTTAAGGTTACGATTTGGTTTTAGGTTTACCTTGTACGTTTGATATGTTTCTACCAAGCCTACTGCACTCTCGTCATGCATTACTGTCATGTTACAAGTGGTGGTCGATTAAGGTTTCAAATATGAAGATCCACAGGTGGTTGTGTAGCCACTGTCCTAAAAGAAATAATGAAAAAACCTGCACTAACAACAAAGTATTTTAAGTAGCTTACAGTTGCCAATAGTTCATGAAGTAAGAAATCACTTTTACTGCAGAAACATTCATTAACACCCTAAGTGCCATGCTACAAGATATCACATAAGAGCTGACAAGCTACGTGATATCACGTAAAGTAGACAGCACCTAACCCTATGGCATCAACAGTAGCCTTTCCCATTGGTAGCTATATAAAATCACATTTGGAGTTTTTGAACTGTTCTGCAACATTTTTTCAATTTTCTTTGATTACTTTTTTACGTGATATTTGTTTTGAAGAAAATGGCAAAACTGCTCAAAGACACCCAAACCTGCAAGAAATGGTTTGTTCAATAAAACAATTCAATGATTTCAACAATCTGTTTGTCTTAAATTGCATTTTAGTTTATTTATTAGGTAGTGTAAAATATGCTAAAACTCTCAAATCAGCTTGGAACCAAATATCTTTTTTGGCAAAAACCATCTGAAACAGCAGGAAAGAATGCATTCAACAAAAACATTGAATGTTTCTCACAATCTGCTTGTTTAAAATGCTTTTCATCTTCTTTTATTAAGTGGCAAGAAAAAATGTTAAAACTGTCCAAATTGGGTACAATGAAATCGACGGATGTCTGTCAAGACAGGTATAATTAACGGATGTCCAATGACATAACTGGAGTGGAAAAATACCTCATTACACAATGAATAAACGTACAAATACAACAAAAAATTTATCATTCCAATTTAAGAGAATATTCCCCTGAGCACGTATTACTACAAATTGACAATGTTTTAATTTTTTATAGTTTGACTACTGTTCAAACCTAATTTTTGGCCCCACTGGAACTTGCAAGAATGGAATAATCTTGCTATGAGAGGGATGGTGGCTGAAATTAAGCCTAGGCTAGCAACAAAAAATAGTTTTACTGCTGTTTGTGTATCATTCATCATCAAGGTAATCTGCCTTATGGCAGGTCTCTCATGACATCCCTCTGCCATTATTCTCTATCCTCAGCTCTTCTTTTCATTTGTGCATAAGTGCCAGTCATGATATCATTTACCATTTTAATTCTTTTCTTTCCTCTTGGGCGTTTTCCCTTCATTCCACCTTCCAGCACAGTGCGCATCATATTCTCATGTCTCAGAATATGACCAATCCATCTCCTTTTTCTTTTCCTAATTTCCGCTAACAAACTCTTTTTTTCCTTTACAAGATTAAGGACCTCTGCATTGGTTTTCTTATCTGTCCATTTCACCTTCACCAATCTTCTCCAGACCCACATTTCAAATGCTTCCAGCCTTGTAGCATCAGCCTTTTTGATGGTCTAAGTTTCTGATTCATACATGGCCACACTCCACACCAAGGTCTTAACCAATCTTTTCTTTACCTCAAGTTTTAATTCTCCTGTGAGTAGTTTTTTTAGTTCATTAAAAGCACTCTTTGCCATTCCCACAGTTAACTTTATAGTACTGGGTTTTCTTCCAATCTTCATAACTTTTGTTTTTTTGATGTTTATTTTCATGCTATATTTCTTTACTACTTTGTTTGTTTCATCCAAATTTTTTTGTAAACCTTTTTCCGTGTTAGCAGTCATAGCTTGATCATCCGCATACCAGACAGATTGCACTAACTCACCTCCAACACATATCCTTCTTTTAAATCATCCAATGCTTCCTTCATCATGGCTTCCGCATAAACATTGAACAGTGTTGGTGAAATCAGACAACCTTGCCGGACTCCTCTTCCAACTTCACAAGGTTCAGTCAGTTCATAGTTCAATCTTACTGCAGCTGTTGACTCATATACAGCGTTGGTGTAAATCTTCTGTCCTGCCAATCTACACCAATGTCATGCAATATCTCCATCAATTTTCTACAGCTGACGCGATCAAATGCCTTCTCATAGTCTATAAGGCACACTTAGAGATCTTGGTTGAATTCAATGCTTCTCATAACAGACACCTCATAACTGCAATTGCATCTCATGTGCCTCTTCCGCTACGAAAGCCGCATTGATCTTTTCCCAAAAATTCTTCTGATTCACTTTCTATACGTTTAGCCCAGATCCTCAACACCACCTTTGATGCATGTGATATCAGGCTAATAGTTCTAAAATCTTCGCATCAAACTGCATTCTTCTTCTTTTCAATAGGAATCATTACGCTTTGTAAAAAGTCCTTTGGCCATACTCTGTCTCTGTATATCAACTGACATAATTCTACAAATTTCTCCTTCACCTCACCACGCAAATATATGAGGAATTCTGCAGGGATCCCATCCATTCCTTCTGCTTTCCATCTACTCAGTGTTCGTATTGCTTCTTCCACTTCTATATTTAACACCTCCGGGCCTATATCATCTTCCAAAACTTGTTTTTCACTCTCCAATCCAAGCTAGTTGGTTTATCCTGCTTGTTGTACAAATCCTCGATGTACGTCTTCCATCTTCTCTTCATATCATCTATACTTGTCAGTAGATTTCCATCACGATCCATAACTGCTGCTATTCCACGTGACCTTACATTAGAATCTGTTAGTTCCTTGACTTTGCGGTACATAACATCTACTTGACCATTTTCTTTCAATTTCTCAATTGCTATACATCGATCAATTAGCCATTGCTCTTTTGCTCTATCAGACATTCTTCTTAATTCATTGTTCAGCTATCTATACTTTCTCCGTCCTTCCTCCCCATTCACATTTTTCCATTTTCGTCTCTCCTCCATTTTATCTATCAGCTGTTCTGTTATCCATGGTTTCTTTTCACGCTGCTTCTCTTTCACACCAATGACCTTTTTTGCTCCATGCAGTATACTTTCTTTTAATTTTTGCCACCTCGTTTCTGTCAGTTATATCACTATTCTCACTATTCATCACTTTCAAGATTGCATCATTGAAATTAGATTCCACTTCTTTATCTTTCAGTAACTCTTTCTTCCACATAACCTTTTGTTTACCTTGCCGTGGTCATTTCACACGCAATCTAATTTTCATCATTACTAGGTTATGATCAGAATCAATATCCGCACCTGGATAGGCATGAGCATCTTTCACACTATTCTTGTATCATTCTGAAACAATAGTGTAGTCCAATTGCTATCTATTGCAATCTCCTGGTGCTCTCCATGTATATTTTCTTCTTTCAGGATTCTTGAACCATGCGTTCATGATGCAAAGCTTATTCCTAGAGCAGAAATCGATCAAGATTCTTCCTCTTTCATTTCTTTTACCTAATCCATGTGCTCCTACCACAGATCCTTCTCTTCCCTCTCCAACAACTGCATTCATATTTCCCAATAAAACTGTATATTCTTTACTTGGTAGGTTGTTTATTTTCTCTTCAATCTGATCATATACGTCCTCTATCTTGATCCCCATAAGCTGAGGTCGGCATATATACCACGATGATGTTCAAATCCACAGGATCAGCTGCTAAACATACAATCAACAATCTGTCACTTATAGTGTCAACCTCCTTCACATTCTTTGCTGCTTGTTTGTTTAATATTATTCCTACTCCTCTCTGACATTGGCTCTCTCCGGAGTAAATAAATCTATATCCATCAGTTGTAATGTCACCGTTCTCTTTCCATCTGGTCTCAGTGATTGCCAAAATACTTCTCATACATCGTTCCATCTCCGCCTTGATGTTTTCTATCATTTTAGGTTTAGTCATACTCCGCACGTTTCAAGTACCAATCTTCAACACTCCACCATAGGGATTTCGCAGATTGATGACCTGGGAGTCCCTAACTGCTCCCCTGCCGGACGCGGTGCCGCTTGTTAAGCTGGAACCGTTTATGTCGTTAGCACATTTGCTCTTTTTGTTGTACATGTCATGGTGACATGGGAATGATACTGAGGTGGTTTCCCATTGCCTTCCTCAGACTATTTAATCCATAGTTGGAACCCTATAAGGTACTACCACTTGGGTCAAAGCTGACCTGGGAGCAATGGGAATTAAAGGGAAGCTCCACTTTCCCTAAAACTCCAGAACTCCCGAACTGGAGCCTTCCCACCGGATGCAGTTTAACGTCATACCCAGGACGGTTATCCTTTTCTGTGTATCCAGATGATGAAAGATTGTGGTATCATTACTCACCATAAAATATTGTTCTTTGCAACTCCAGTTCTGTCATTTTATATCTGCAACAAACATCTGCTAATTACGGATATCCGTCTTTTACAGGGCACCCCCAAATTGCTTGGCAATGCAAGTGTTTTTTGATGAAAGATTCTTTCCACAGAAAGTGTTAAGGCCATATTTCAAATATATTTGGTGCAACCCAAGTTCACAGGTTAAGACTTGTGTCTGATTGGCACTACCTAACACAGACAGAAAGTTTACATATGCCTTGGCAAGGCATGCCTCTATATGGCAATTTTGTTGTTTTTTACACGATTTTCATGTCAATATACATTTTCATGAACTTTTTCTCACTACTATACTAACTTAAACACATTGTGTAAACCATAGAAATTCAAAGATTATTTCTTGCTATTAATTTTGCACAATGCTCAAGTAATCCAATAATCATGTGAAACATGATCCTTCCATAGTTGTTAGTACACTTGTACATTGTTAACGATATCCTTAATGGTGCCCTTTAAAAGACGGATGTCCGTCAATAGCAGATCTTGATTGCAGATATAAAATGACGTACCAGAATCGCAACAACCAATAATTTACGTTGAGCAATGACACCAAAATGGTAGTAAAAATAATTTGTTGCCAGCCTAGGCCTACTTTCAGCCATCCATCGCTCTCTTGCCAAGATTATTTCAATCCTGATAACAAGCTTTACAGTTAAACCCTAATTTAGATTTGAACAGTTGTGAAAATATAAAAAAGTAGGCCTAAAACATCGCAACTTTTTAGCATTGTCTTTGGGTAAAGGTTATATTAAATTGCAATGAAAAATTAGCTTTTGTATTGTATCTGCACCTTTTTTATTATGTAACAAGTTTCTTCCCATTCTGGTTGCATCATCACACAACTGTTAATGATGTCCGCTTTGACGGACATCCATTCTTTATTGTACCTCCTTTAATTGCTACAACCTGTGCACAGCTTCTTGAATGGTACAGATTTGTTTTTGAATTTTTTTGACCAGACTCGAGACTGACAGAATCATGCTTGCTTTCAGTTTGTTTTTACATCTCAATGTCACAAAGGCTTTTGGTTTCAAATTGCTTGCATTACCTTAACATTGTTTCATTTCTGATCAAACAAGAATTAAGACTAATCTATAACATTTCAAGATAACATAATAGTATTTTCTTAAGACTTTGTCAATTTCGATGAAGTTGATAAAGCTTTCCCAATTGTATGCTCCAAGCTACTATCAAAACAAGTTAACTTTTAACCTTATGGTGGCTAGCAGTAGTTTATTACCCCATTTGTTCAGGCCTTGTAGGGTCTTATTGGAAAATAAGATAGGTTCAATTCAATGTGGAATGTACTTGTACATAACATAGCATTTGTCATTATGAATTACTACCCCTATATACAGGTTGTTGTTAATAGCTAGTGTCTATTTCACCTCATGAAGCAAAAGCTCTTCTGGGGCAATTATTTTTTGCCTTTAGTTCAGTCAAACACGATTGGTCCATTACCAAGGTAATGTTATCCCAACCACTTGTGTTGCCACTGTTATTATGGAAAACTACTAGATTTCATGATAAAAAAACATTAGATTCACAAAAAAACACTAAATTACAAAAACAAACTTAGGCACAGTGAAAATAAAAATGCCCAAAAAATGCGTTGCAATGCCAACCATAGAGACGATTGTGCAACTCATTGTAACCACAGACAAAGAAAACGGAAGATAGCAGCAACGCTTGTGTTTGTTTGTACAGGTTACTGAAACTTTTCACAGATGACCAAGCAACTTTGCAGCAGTTTAACTAAAAACATTGTGTTGCGTGAGTTAAGATTTTGGTCTAAGCAAAAAAGGTAGAATTTTTAGCAAATTGCAGTTGGGTCATTCCATGTCAAGTCACCCAATGGGCTAAACCCTACCCTTTCAGAATTTAATGAAATTTGGCATACTTGTTGATTTCGCCCCCAAACCTCAAATATAAAATTTTTCTTTCATTGGATGATCAGTTTCGGAGATATGGGGGTTAATTTTTTGAAAAATTCGAGAAAATTAAGGGGGCGCCCAACTTTGAAACACCATATCTTTTGAACTAGTGGTCCAATCTGGAAAAGTAAAGTATCAGTAAAAAGGGAAAAAAGCCAGGAATTCAAATCTGACATCATTTTTGTAATTTGGGTAAATTTTGGGATGATTATCTTTTGACCTTTATTTTGACCTTGAGATTGACCCCGTGGATAAACTTATCAAATTCTGATCACCATCTGATATCATAGCCCTACTTGTTACCTACAATATATCAAAAGATGGAATAGGTAAAATTTTTCGTTTTTGAGTAATAATAAATTGAAATTAGCATGTGTAGACAGTATTGGTTAAGTTCATCAAGCAAACCAAATGCAAAACAAGTCTTCTAAATGCCATCATTTCACCATGCGCAACTTAAAGCAAGGGTTAGGGTTAAAGTTTGATTTCAGGTCATCACAGAAGGTCAAATTAGCATGACAAAAGTATATTCCTGTGGTGAAATAACAATGTTAAAAGGTTATGTACCCAATTCAATGTATGCTACCTACACTATATCACAAAATGAAATGTGTATTTTAAGGTATAGAAGGTTGTTAACATGTCAGTATCAGTGAGTAAGTTAAGTTTTTACACTGATGTCAACCCCTGTCACCAAAAAAAACACTACTAAGCAAACATTTCACTGGTAAGAGAGGATGATATCAAAATGTTGGCACTGCAAAATAAAATTTAAGTACACTGCATTAAATGATTTGTTCCATCAGGAGCAGTAATTGCGTAAGAAGTTTTTATGGCAACAAAAAAATTGTAGTAGTGATACATGACATTCATCGAAAGAACAAAATGATTGCAGGTCCTTTGTAGCTATTAAAACTGCAAAAGCCACCTCCAAATGTAATTCCTAGTGAAAAGCACTGCAGCACATGTGTGATTAGACAGAATAAGGAAATGAAGAGTTTGCCAAATACTGCACAAACTAGGTCTGCTGAACAAGATGCTGGTGTACTAAAGCATGAAAAGCAAGAACTAATTGATACAAGTTCACCACAACAGGATAACTGATATTGATAATGTCACTGTTAGTTCTGTTGAAAAGGACACCTTGCTTGTAGATGTAAATGATGCACTGTCAATATTGCATGAAACAACAGCGAAACATGGGCACTTGACTTTATCAACAAGGAAATTATGGTTTAAAAAGGTGGCACAGAAATCAAAATATTGTATTTAGAAGATCTACAAAGTTGAAGTAAAGTCATCTGCCTCAGCATTAGATGAGAATAGCAAAGATTTATGTTTGTTTTGTGCCATGTTGGAAGAACTGAAATATACAAAAGATCCACTTCTTGTATAGATCATGTTCTAATTTTTACCCAATTCTCCTTCACCACCATAGAAAGAACAATGAAAGAGTTTGGTGTCTCAAACGTGAAAAAGAGCCGAGCATTGAAGAAAGAAAAGGGTAATCTAGGAATGTACTCTAGGATTTTATCACCATCCTTGCCATACACACTCCCTTTTCTTTTTTTCCCAGGAAATATTCGACTGTTTTCATCTTTTCAATAGAATTCAAAATGTTCTTCTTCAGCTCAGGTGACATTGCTTTGCCCTTGTTTGTGGTGCACTCTTCTAGAATGACCTCTTCTTTATACTCTGCTCTTCATTACTAAGTGGTTCGAGGCACCGAATTCTTTTATTTTTCTTTCTGAAGGGGGATTGGGTTAAAATTTGAATGAGTTCTATATAAAAACTGGATCTTTTGATTATTCCTTTGAGTTCTTCTAACATGGCACGAAACAAACATATGTCTTCTTTGTTGTTCTCATATTATTCTGAGTCAGATGACTGCAATTCAACTTTGTAGGTCTTCTCAATACCGTCTTTTAATTTCTGTGCCAGTTTTAGAAGCTTCCGTTTCCCCATCGACTTCTTCCATTTAATTCTACAAGCAAAATGTCCTTTTCAGAACTAACAGTGACACTATCAACATCATTGAGATTGATATCCTGTTGTGGTGAATTGAATCCATGCATTCTTCCTTTTCATGCTTGCTTTAGCATACCAGCATTTGGTTCAGTAGGCCTTTTAGTTTGTGCAGAACTTGGCATATCTTCATTTCTTTATTCAGTCTAATTGCATATGTGCTGCAGTGTTTTTCATTAAGAATTACATTTGGAGGTGGATTTTTCAGTTTCTCATAGCTACAAAGGACCTGCAATTATTTTGTCTTTTGCTTGTTTGGATGAATATCAAACAGACCACTCAAATTTCTTTGTTGTAATGAAAACTTCTTGAGCAATTCTTGCTCACGATGGAAACAAATTGTATTGATATGGTGCACTTAATCTTACTTCGCAATGCCAACATTTTGATATCTTCCTCTCTTACCACTAAAATATTCTGCTTAGTGATATGCTTTTTTCTGGCCACAAGGGTTGACATCAGTGTAAAAACTTAACTTGCCAATACTGACATATTAACAACCTTCTATACTTGAAAAAACACAGAACATTAATAGGCAACATACATTGAATTGGGTACATAACCTTTCAACATTCATATTGTCATTTCACCATGAGAATATACTTTTGCCGTGTTAATTTGACTTTCTAGGATGTCCTGAGAACAAACTATAACCCCAACCCTGGCATTGAGGTTGTGCATGGTGAAATGATGGAATTTAGAAGACTTATTTTGCATTTGATTTGCGTGAACTTAACCAATACTGTCTACATATGCTAATTTCAATTTATTATTACTCAAAAACGAATAATTTATCTTATTCCATCTTTTGATATATTGTAGGTAATAAGTAGGGCTACGATATCCAATGGTCATCGGCATTTTATAATTTGATCCAAAGTGTCAATTTCAAGGTCAAAATAAAGATCAAAAGGTCATCACCCCAAAACTTGCCCAAATTACAAAAATGATGTCAGATTTGAATTCCTGGCTTTTTCCCCTTTTTATCGACACCTTGCTTTTCCAGATTGGACCACTAGTTCAAAAGATATGGTGTTTTGAAGTTGGGCGCCCCCCCTAATTTTCTCAAATTTTTCAAAAAATTAACCCCCCATATCTCGGAAACTAATCATCCGATCAACAAAAAATTTTATATTTGAGGTTTGGGGGCCGAAGCGAACATGTATGCCAAATTTCATGAAAATCCGAAAGGTTAGGGTTTAGAATTGTCTTTTTTTGGGGTGATTTTGACTATGGAATGACCCAGTTGCAAAAACAAAAGGTCTCAGTTACAGTTACAATTACACAAAATTGTGCAATTAACAACATTCAGCTCACTCATCAAAAATAGTAGATGGCCATAAAAAAACACGAGAAAACTAGACTAGATGAAACGAAAAAACACTAGATGTGTAGTGGAAAAACACTAGACGTTGCACCACTGATCCCGACATTAGGACCTTTCCAGCCCGACTTTATGTTGGATGCGAGCAGGGTCACCAGGTACAAGTAAAGTTACCATAAAGACAAGTTGTGCCGATCATAAGTCCCATTGTTAAGCGAAAATGGACTCCATGTTTGGTCCCAGTTGAGCGTTCTGCCTATCTGAATGCATGGGAGATCGGTACTTAATCTTCATTTTTGGTCTATTTTTCGATGAATCCAAATGAAGAAAAATATTTAACAGGCGATTCGGAATTACGGAGTTGTAAGTGTTGTTGAAAACAAGCTTATTTGTGAAAAAACACTTTCCGTTGCTCTGCTCAACCTCTTTTCCGTGAAATGCTGTCTCCTTGAAAATCGTAGCTTTTTCAGTCTTCCGCTATGAGTGGAATGGGCTAAAAACAAGCATAAACGGAAGACATCGTGGTCATTTTTGCTAATTTTTGCATCTTTACGATGTGTTTGCGCAGTATGGAAGCAGGCAGCACAATTAGTCTCATTGAAAAGCTTTACAGTATAGCAACCAACCACCTTTCCTGAATGTTTCTTGCTTTTTCGCTTGTACTAACAAAAAGCACAGAAACGATACAAGAGCAGGAACCATTCGAACATTTGAGCAGATCGGCAGCCGATCATATTGATCTAACCACGCGCAGTACATAGGCTACACACAAGAGCGTCGACAGCACCAGGCCCGAAAACGACCAAGAATAAATTAACATCACTTCTCGCAACACAACCGTTTTTCAATTGAACTCACTGATGAGAAATAAATTACGTTTTCGATGCACAATCATCAAATCTCTTGGCTTATCTTTTATCAAACATCCGCTTTGCGACTGCTATCAACATTACACATTTCAACATGACAAGCCGTTTTCCTCGAATATGTTCAGCGTTGCTTTACATGCTAGCAAAACTACAACTGTGAAAAGTTTCACCATAGCTGCTTTCCTCAAAAAAACGTAAAATTTACCATCCCTTCGGAACACTCGTGTGTACAATGAGCAAATACTGTATAAATAAAATTAGTAAAGACTAAAACTGACAATTACTCGTCGACCCTTTTGGTCTACATGATATTCGCTCGTGCAGCAGTTTCCTCATGTACATTTTTTAAATTAATTGCAATGTCAAAGTGTTTCGCATTAATATGCTTCTTAGTTTCATATAGCAGTCAGCGATTCGGTAGGCCTAGTTGTGGCAAAAAGGAAAGGTATAGAATAATAATATAAATGCAATGTCAGCAGGATTTCCAGATCGAAAAGCCAACAACCGACTCAGGAACAGATCGAAAAGCGACTCAGGAAATCTCTATGGACCTCGAACAGATCGAAAAGCCAACAACCGACTCAGGAAATCTCTATGGACCATAGACATTTGCTGACTCTCCTTGAAAACTCAACGATGAAATACCT
>Ga0210059_1002035_pt1 | contig 31310 bp, 21 predicted proteins | sample Ectturendosymbi2_FD_188042 | JGI IMG/M metagenome (GOLD analysis project Ga0210059, IMG submission 188042) | Ecteinascidia turbinata endosymbiont from Florida, USA - Sample 2 (SPAdes) (version 2) | ecosystem: Host-associated > Tunicates > Ascidians > Unclassified | place: Key West, Florida... | reverse complement strand
TTATGACATTGCCAGTTCCTACCAACTGGTACACAGGGAATTTATGAATATTAAGCGAATGTTATCTCGCAACGGGTACCCCAACAATTTTTTGGACCGTTGCATTCAGCAATTCTTAAACAGAAAATACGTTGTCACGCAACAACGTGATGCACCGGCTGAACCCTCTCCTTCACCCAAATATATCTCATTACAACTACCGTATTTGGGTTCTGTATCTAATAACATACGACAGGAACTCAGCAGCTTTATAAGACACAAGGCTGTAGTGAACGTGAAGCTACGTTGTTTTCAAAGTACTCTAAAGCTTCAAAGCTGGTTGTCGATTAAGGACCGGCAAGCTTTACTAAACCGATTTAACGTGTGTACAAGCCTACGTGCTCATGCGGTGCCTCCTACATCGGGCAAACGCAACGCAATTTAATAAATCATATAGAAGAGCATCGAACGTCACTAAGCTCTTCAGTATGCAGACACTTGCAAGCCAACCCAGATCATCGGGTTGATTTTCACAACCCTGACGTCATTGGCAGTGACAACAATTGGCGACGGCTGCAGATTCTTGAATCTTTATTGATTCAAGAACACAAACCAGAGCTGAATGCAAACATCCCGTCGATGCCTCTATGCATTTTTAACTTGTAACAGAGCTTCATGCCTCACTCATGACGTCACGCGCCATCACTATCGGCGCGTATCCAGCTGAGTCATGTGACTACGTATGCTTCCCGCCACTAGGTCACTACCGAAACAGCCCTTTGCGTTTTACATTTTTACAGCGCTTTTCTCCTGAATGACCAATAAGCACCTGCAGCATTATCACTGCAGTTCAATTTGCAATGCACTGATGATGATAACAGGAGTTATCGAAACGTTTGCAGTATGTCGTTTGTATCGTTTTCTTTGGCCGTGATTTTCATTATAAAGTTTTTAGACGGTTCTAGAAACACTTATATGCAAGGCTCGAGTCAGCTTTCCACACTCCTTTATTCCCAACTCCTTCGCATCTATGCTGCCACAAACAGGCTGGGTGGGGCGCCCAAACTGACTTTGTCCCCGGGGGCGGGAAGCCCTGCAAGCCACAGGTCTCGAAGCATTACAGTGCCATCACAATCGACTGGACTGGCAGGGAGTCAGTCTCAAGAGATTCTGTTGATATTGTGGTATTGTGGCCCCAGCGTGCATTTGAGACTTCATTTCAAAACAATAACAAGATCATTCATTGCGCAAAGGGAGGACAATAGCTTTATAAACGTAACAATCGCACACGCACTAAAAGCCACAGACATGCGGGCGTCGTGGCGGGCGGCAGTGTAGACACAGTTTGTTACAATGTGAACGTCAAGGCAGGGTCCATAAATTGAGGGAAAGAAAACGGCTTCGGGGTAAATGTGGTTTACAAAGAACATCAACGAGGTACATTTTTGACTTTACGCAAAGACCATCTTATACATTCGAAAAGATAAAAAACAACCGATGAAGGAAAAGAACAAAGCCTTGCAATTTTTTTTGCTTATGTGTTTGTCTCATACACAACGTCCGCATCACATTTTTTAGAAGAACACAATTGCGCAATGCTTTTGTACAACTCTTCACAGGGTTGCAGTTATGTTGCACGTGTAATCCGTAGTGAATGGGAATAAAAGCTGAAACAAACGGTAACTACTGCATTCGGTCACCTTCAAACAGAAGCATTACATAATGGGAGAGAAATGGACTTTTATGAAAAGCATGAGACAACTGAAGTAAGCAAACAAAACGTTGGATGAAAACGTGCATAGTAGGGCTTATAAAATGACCCATCAAATGCCCTGATGAATCAGGTAACTTGATGTGGGCGAACAAGTATATAAAATATGTAAGTGCAGTCCTCAATTGTGACTGCTTGTTGTAGACAACCACAATTACAATCACTATTGCGCATGCGTTTAAACGAAAACCTGCGTTCCATGTAGAAACTACTAAACTCATGTGAAAATTTCCGGTAAAACATTCCTTGTTGCATAAAAGCAACGACAATAAACAGCAGGTCATTTTTTTCTTACAAACGGATCTTACGAAAAATCTATTTTAGATATAAACAGGTTGTTTTTACACATCCAAAACGATTTTATTGAAGCCTACGTCTTTTTTGTGTGTAAGCAAAGTTAATTAATGAACATTCCGTTTAATACAAACAACAGCTCCAGGTTTTCTGTAAGCTTTCGAGGAATCAGTCTACTGGGCTCTGCTTCATCTTTTTGCAACTACTGAAACTTGCGCATGTATGAATTCAAGTAACGTCACTCCACAGGTGAAATAAGCAAGGAATCAATCGTAAAAATTTGTGATTAATTCCTTGCATGTTCAAACTGTGGAGTGAAGTTACTTCATTTTTTTCAAATGATGACTTAAAGACAGTTCTTTTGCTTTCTGCATTGTTGTCACTATGCTTGGAAAGCAAAACAACATGAAATTGCCATCAAACGAAAAGGGGAATTGGAAAGTGATAGATGGGAGGGAAGAGGCTAAAAAGTTCAAAAATCGCATGACATATGAACGCACTAAAACACAAGTATCCAAGTAACTAATAATTGACTGTGCAAATGTGCTCCGCTTTGGAAACACACTGGGACCAAAACAGGGCTATGAAGCCGGATCTCAAGCAATTTTTGATGGTTAGAGCCGGAGCCAAATACTTTTAGATGGTGGAGCGGGAACTGGAGCCTAAAGTCTGGGTTGCGGTTCCACAGGACTACATTGCGGAACAAGAGCAGGATTGCTGTTTTTCTTACTTGAGTCCTGTACGGGTTGAATTATTTTGTCCGCTCCCTGCGAGCTAAATTTGAAAACGCCCCACACCCCGGCCCGTGAACTTCTAACCAGGGGTGGTGGAAAGGGGAAGCCTAGGCCCCACTTTATTTCCATGAGGTGCATCCCCCACTTTTACATTTCCAATTTTGCTTAAATAAGTTCAAGCAACATAATTAGTATTGGGTCGATCGTTAAACAAAATCGCTTAATGAAAAAAAATTTGCATAGTTTTTTTGACGTGCACTTAAACTCCACCCACTTTGAATACGTTTCTTCTGCAACTGCTTCTAACCTGACCACCCACACGTCCTCCCAACCCGCGCCCGCCCCGCACTGTTTTCGTTCCAAACCTGCACCTGTCACTGTATGTCTGAAAGCCACTAAAAACTCACGGAATGTGTTTCATTACTAAGTGGAAATTTATTCACTGTTGCATTTCATGGCCAACAGAAGCTCTTGAGAAACCCTGTAAACTAAAAATGTGAAACCTTGTCGGCAACATTCAGCGCTTCTTTCTCAGAGCATTGTTGATAAAGAGTAGGCCTTCGACCATTCACGAAATGACCATAGGTATTAAAAACTCTTTCACTAGCAGTGGTAGTTGATATCAACGTATTTCGTGCAAGATCACTGCGTGCCGGAAACTGTCGCTACACCCAGTGCCGGATTTAGATGGTGGGGTCTGGGGCCCAGGCGTGGTGGGAGGCCCCATGTCCAGATACAAAATGTTTAGGTAGGGGATGATCGATGAAGTCACTAGTATTTCCACATATCATTAATATTTGTGACGTAATCTTGTGACGTCACATTTGTTAACTCAACTGTAACAAAACTTTATGATGCAACATGGTATTTAACAATAATTAGCGATTTGTGAAAGTGTTGCAAAACCAGTCGCTAGAAATATCGCATCTTCTTTTTTAATACTTGCTTGAAAAAAGTTTTGAAAATTTTTTGGAAAAACTTTCTGGGAGATCCAATGTTTTGATCATCTCCAAACGCCAGTCCTCTCTCAGCAACAAATTTTACGACAGAAACCAAACGTTGCAGGCAGAGGTGATTACCAATATTGTTCGCATTGATTGACCTGGCTGGCTAGTTCTGTATCAATTCTTCATAGTGATTAATTGCATCTGCGACTAAATGGAATCGTGGCATCTATATCTTCCATTCAATGCTCGTGGCTCCTCAGGCGCTCAAGAACGTGCTTCCAGTCCAAGATTCCTTTTCTAATGAGGAAATGCACACATTTAGTCGTATCCACGCACATCAGTCTACAAGTGAAACATTTAACACCGCGTTTGTGAAGGAGAAAAACAAAGCCAGCTTCTGTTAATTACTTCGCCATGTGGTTCTGGCCACGAATAAGACTTGTGGTACATTTCCGTGAAAAGTTTCTGTCGTTTCTGTGTTGTGGAACATCATGTTTTCAAAATGACTTTTCATCACAATGTCAAAAAGAACCTGTTTCATATTTCAACCAATATTCCCACATTTTTTCCGGTATATTTGCTGGCCAGAGGGCCCAGAGACCGCTCAGAGAATTTCCAAAAAAAAAAACGTTTCAGAACAACAGTTGGCTTGTGGATAGACATGGAGCATGAATGCGAAGCTGGGTATATTTGAAACATCCTTGGCAAGCTAGTGTAAAGTGATAGCCACCTGGTTACGCTGTGAGCAATGTTTTTGGTACACAACATCCACAAGTCACAATAGTCATTACACTCTCTTTTGCGAACTTTGTAAATGCAATCACACGTAATTCACTCAGCTTCAAAATCATTTAGTCCTTTTCTGAAAAAGGAATGCTTCTGACGATTTTCTTCATTTTTTAGCATTACTGATTAGCTTTCATTACTACAAAGTACTTCACCAGCAATGCACAATACACTGATCATCGTATCACGGTTCATCAGCAAAGCTAGTACAGTTGCCTACCTATAATGGAGTCAGAAGTGTGTTATAGAAAATTTCATCCTTAACATGTCTGCTAAAGAAAGAACATAAAATATGAAGCGAGAAGAGAAGAAATTGTTGTTTGGCAGTGACAAAAACTGAACATTAAAAAAGACAACATCAGAACAAAACTTGAGTGCATGATTAAATGAGTGTGTACATACAAGTAACGCCAATGAAAATGTTTAATGATGCGATTATTGTGTAGGAAGTAAGATGAATAACTTAAATAATTTAATGTCATTAAGTAATGCGTGTGCAGCTAACAAAAATATAATTGGTGATGTGCTAGCCTTTGAACCAGACAAGCACCACTCAGCAATTTTTCTTAAAGTGATGCGATGGCTGAAACAATCGGTGCAAATGCAGCAATGCATTGACCAAAGCCAAATGGAAACGCGTATTCAGACTGACTTGGGCGTTTGTGTACTGATTACCAAGGAGAGCTGCATAATAAGTGACGTAGAAAGAGTAAAAAGAAATTAATGTTTATGTTTGCATTACAGGTGTAAAGTTGTATAAATGGCGGAACTTCATTATATAGAAACGCCTGTGTCAACCAACAGTATTGCGGATGTGATTAATGATCCAAAAAGCGCTTACGTAGATCGACAAGAATACCGCATGCAGAAATCCTACACCATAGCTACTCTTGACCTAGAAACGTCGCTGGTTAGCATATTGACTATACGTATGGGGAAAAGACGAAGCGTCAGAAACTTGCTGAATGGTTTCGGAGCCCGACAATGGTGTGCATTTTCGGCCTTGCTTGCAAAGCTACACGTTACTGAAGTTATTGCTTTGTTACATAACTGGATCCTCAGAGTAATACAGCACGGCGAAACTGTAACCTATCGAATTCTAGAAGACTACAATGATGATGTGTATCAGCTTTCGCTTGCTTCACGCAAAGGTGGCTTGTACGTGGAAAGGATTCGGAAGCGACACGATCTGAAAAACAAAGTGCTTTATTACTGGCAAGAAAACACTACCTTCGCAACTTTGAACCGAGAAAAAATTGAAAGAAGTATGCGAGATGCGGACCGTTTTAATGCATCACAAGAATCAGAACAATTGTCAGAAGAAGAACAAGCCAGTCAACAATGTATTACTAGGCACGGTGAAAGGAGACGGCTCGTGCCATATGTTGTTGAAAAAATTGAACACTTATGAGACTGACTAGTGTTGAAATGCTATTTTGTGTCGTTGTTACATTATGTATGTTTACTGTATGTAATCAGGAAAGTGACCATCTCATAAACAAATGAAAAGCCAAAGGGAGAAAATTCGAAAATAATCAAAAGACATTTTCGCTTTGTTAAGAACAGGGGCGTTAACTTGAGAAGAAAGTATGGCCTGAACAAAGAAAGAAATCACATGATTGCAATGCACCAATAAAACGTTTACAAGTTGAAAACGAATAAAAAAAAGAAGTCATGTGTTAAACATCACGTGAATAATGCTGAACAGAAAAAGGTAGACAAAGGTTGCGCAAGATCCTTGGGCGAGAAAAAAGACATGCAGCAAAACATGGCGTGATGTTCGCGTGCACAAATGAACGCACACATGCGAAGGGAATGATGCAAGTGCGACTTCCTATTCGAAGGGCCAGACCTTGCGAAATGTGCATGTTACTTAGCAACTAAATCACACCACCACGATGTCATCAAAGAATAAACGAACTTCGTCAGACAAAAACACCTAACGAACGTGGGTTTGATTGCCAAAAGCACACGGCAATAAGCGGTGGTGTAAGTCGATGGGTAAAAGAAAGAAACCAAGAAATGAAAAGGAGAAGCGGGTGCAAATCCAAATTGGACGGTTTTGACGAGATCTTTCATAAAAGAATCAAGGCAGGTCACACTATAAATTACGGAGCACGCGACCCGCCAGCGTGATTTGATTTTGGACATTTAAGGTGAAAGCGACATGCTGCCAGTTTGGGCAAGATAAAGTTTTAACTTTATGCGAGCAAAACTCTGTTAAAATTAATTATGAACAACGAAATAGAGTTTGAACTTGAAACTGAATACGAAATCTTAAGAGAAATTGTCATGCTTTTGGATGAAATGATTTTAAATGGGACTGTAATTTTCTTGGATGATCTTGTTTTGAATGAGATTGTTATTTACCTGAAGGAACTTGTAAGTGAGCTTGTATTACTGTTTCTAGTGTTATAATATTGTGCAAGACCTAATGTTAAATGAGTTAAATATGGCGATATATGTATAACAGTCAAACTTTGGCATGTTTCATTGTATGTTTCGTGGTAAATGTAAATGATGATTGTATACGTTGGATTATGAGAGTGCAATAATGATAAAGTAATGCGTAAATTCACTCGGGGATTCCAGTGGCTGTCTTTAAAATAGCTGCTGTTAGTCTGCTGAGCTAGTGCTTTTTGTCAACAGAGAACAGAATTAAAACTATCGACGGCATGCTCTTCACGAGACAGTTAAGTACAAAGAACCCACAAACGGATATTTGAGAATTAGGGGTCATGAATCATAAGTGACTTTTTCTCAGATTTTGCATGCTCGGTTTCGTCAACGGGCAAACGAAAACCGGTCATCAAGTGCGTGCTCTAATGCCAAAGTCATTGAGATATTGAAAAAAGATTTACCACTGTTATGTAACGGTTAATGTGAAAGCATTCGCGTCTTTCCAGCCGAGAATTAACTAAAACCAAAATGTAGATTAATTAGACAACTTGCAAGCCCTCCCATAAACTAAGCTGCGCCACCAGCTCGTATCTTGTTGCAGTTGAGTACGAACTGCTTAGGCCTACTGCATGTAAATACAATATATCATAGCCAGTAGCGTAGCTGACGGGAGCAGAGGGGCGAAACTGAACTTATATTTCGGTTTTAGCATTCTTTTCGTTTTCAGTACGTTACTGCTTTTATGTGTTTTTCGGATTATTTTCCAGTGATTTAGGTTTTAGTTCAGCCATTCAGATCCGGTTTAACCATCATTTCTCAAGTTTTTTGTGAATGTTGGCTAGTGGACCTCGTACAATAGCCAATGGGTCCCTTTTATCTAAGTTTACCACCGTGGCTCAAAATGTTAGTTACGCCAGTGATTATACCTATATAAAATAAGAAATGTAAAAAGGAGGATATTTTGACATTTTTGAATGTCCGCGGAGATTATTTCATTTCTCATGAAAAAAGTGGACATGTACTCCAAAAAGAGGACGTGTGGTAGCCCTACTTAACAATGCTACTCATATGCAACCTGTGCAAATCTAAATAAGGCAGACCCAAACTCTACCAGCAACGAGTAGAGACGTAAGCTAGTGCGTTCTACGTGGCTAACTTTGCATTCACTAGATTCAGGTACCTGACTGACCTTCAGGAAAACAATAAGCGTAATAGTTGTTTCGTCACAATATCAAACAATATTCAAGTGAAATCCTGCCGTCTGGACGACCGATATAATTCAATAGCGTCTACAAACAAACTTTCCTCGCTGATAAAAATGACTAAGTGGCACGCACAATTCGTACAGATGACTAAACACATAAACATGGTGGGGGGCCCTTTTCTGGTGGGGGGCCCTGGTCACCCCCTAAATCCGGCACTGGTCAGGGATGTGGTGCTTACAAAAAAGGTGTGGGAACACACCCAAAAATCTAGCCATTTTAAAACAGCTTCAAATTCGATTTAAAGCAAAACTTGAAAAAGGTGTGGGAACGCCGTTCCCACGCGTTCCGCCCCGCTGCACCCCTGTGAAATGCAAACTGTTAATTACGCATATATTTTACATAGTTATACGTTTAAAATCACACACATATATACTGTATATATATTTGTTCAACTATTTAGAATGTTAAATTCGTGTCTTTCAGATTCTGCATTGGTATTTGTTCCAAACTATTCTTGCTTGGACAGTGGTTCGTGGCTGTTTTGTCATTGTGACAAAAGTTGTCTTCGATAACTTTATAGATTCAGCAATGCTGGTTTCTCTTTGGTCTCAATGATATTTCTGTTAACATATATGTTGAGGCCGTGAGTGCCTGCGCAGATGGGGTGAAGTCAGCGGTTTCACAAGTAAGAAATTCCGCTTGACACATGAGCAGGGTTAGATTTGGAATTTTGTGTCTACGGAAAAAACGTCACTGGTTGTTTGCTTGACTTATATTTATGCGGAGTCAAACAGGAGTCGGATTGTTTGTTTCATGTTGGTACAGGATCCGTAGCGGATTCGGATTGAAAATTTGCGAAACAGAATATGATCCGGACTCAAAAAATCAGAGTCCGCACACCTCCTAAAGCGAAGTCGGAGTCTGAAATTGTGACTCCGTCCACCTCTATTTCTAGCCGCACTTTTTCTAATCGATGCAAGGTTGATGTATTATATAGCACTAACAATGACTTGTAGAGACTGGATTGAGGTTTTTCAAATCCAAATCCGATCCAACAATTTTGTTTCAAAATCCAATCCACATCCGTAAAGTGACAGTTTTAAAATCCAAAGCCACTTTTAAATCTAAAATCTTATCACTATTAATAGGCTACATGCAATCCAAATCAAAATTTAAAACAAAGAAGTGATTGCAACTAATTCAAGTTAAGTTCAAGTGAACTTCTGCTCCACTTTGGACTCATAGCACTGTAATAGCTGACTCTTCAAACACCTCTAATCACAATCAGCAGCAAATGCATTGAGAACCTCCGTAACAGAATGTAAGACAGTGGTTCTCAAACTGTGGTATGCGTACCACTAGTGGTACGCGAAGGCCTTCAAGGTGGTGCGCGAATAGTTCTACTTTCTATTTTTCTTCACCAAAATATATACGTATTCACAGCTATAATTTTTTTGTAGGGTTCTGTTAATATATTCCTGAATTTTTGTGTAGCCAACTTCCCTTCTTGGTTTCTAAAAATGGCCATTGTTATTTCTCAGTCATTTTGTTTAAGTTGCATTTGTGTCAAATCTGGTTTTCCAAACTTTTGATCGAATGATATTTGGCAGATTGAATTTTCCTGGAACAAGGTGGTACATGGTGACAGTGGCGTAACTGACAGGGGCAAGAGGGCGAGCCTCCCCCCTGGCAAGCTAAATGTAAAAACTGGGCCTCCTCCAGTTGACAGTTTGATATTTAGTATTCGTTAGGTTGTTGTTTTTTGAGTTTTTAAGGGTGTTTTCGTTCTTTTAGCTAGTATAGACATCCACGACATCCAGAGATTCACTATCATTTCTTAACTTTTTTCTGGGTTTTGACTAGTGAGCCCCCTTCAGCTAAGCTTTGCTAACCCTGGCTCAAACCTCTAGTTACGCCACTGCATGGTGACAGTAGGGACCCACAAATGGTACGCGATCAGAAAAATTTGTGAATCACTGGTGTGAGATATCAAAGCAGAAAGGCCAACAGGCACACCTCATACCGCACAAGCGGCTCATTAACACTTGACTACAAATATAAATAATGATGAACTGTGTTAAATGTTACTAACTAGCAGTCATGGAGTGCTTGAATCATCTCGAGACCCAGTGGCGGCTCGTGACTGTGAGGGTGCTGCAACTCCTCCCAACAAAGATTTTATAAAGACTGAAAAGTATCAGGTTTTCCACAGCGGCGCGACCTGTTATGACGTATGACATATCTCTTCCTACGATCCAATTGTGAGATTTCCGTATATTACTATTATTGCAGTGATATCGTATGGGGTGAACGACTAGTGTGGCACTGGTATCTCTAAAGGTATCACATTAACCCAACGCAAGTAACAACTTTCAACTCGATATTTCCTGATACAACTGAAGTCTGCCCTGATCTCACACGCACAACATTGCCATCACGGCCATTCAGTGAAAAAGAATGTTTCTTTTACACCACGGTGGTTGTCTTAAAAACATCACATTTTACCAACTGCAATTGTCCCGGTCGCATTGACTCAGTATATCCAGAACAGAAACACCCGTAGGTGATCAGATCATATCACCATGGGAGCAATTTTGTTGTAAAATGTGGGGGAAAGCTTGGTGTGAAACAAATATAGTCATCGGGCCAACGAGCCGATGCAGAAGTGATGTTTTGTAAATACAGATTCCCAATCTTGTTTTGTAGAGGTGTTTTCAAAGCAACACTAATCACGCTTTGCTTTATCCTTATAGATGGTTTAACATGAAAACCCTTCACACAAAACGTGACAAACGTCACATTTAGTTTTTAAACCTCTCCAAATACGAAACCTAGGAGAAAAATATTGGGGGGGCAAGACATAGTATATCCCCACCGTCTACAAAAGTGGGGGGACACGTCCCCCGTGTCCCCCACCAAATTGCACCCGTGCATGTCACACATCCCTACTAGAGAAAAGAGTGCCTTATGTGGCGGCCTGAAGATGGCACCACTTGCAAAGAAATGATCACCGGTAGATGGTGCCCATAAGTAACAAGTCACTGATAGTCACCACAAGCGAATTATCGTAATTCACTCATCCTTACATACTGATAGTGCAACTTAGTAGCAGAGTGAACCAAGTGAGGGGTCTCTAATGTTGCTGGATGCTTTCCCAGTAGTGCCCCGAATTACCATCTTTCTCTTGTGCTTGCCTCAGTAGCACAAGGCGATGCAGATACCGGCAACCCCTATCACGTAGGACAAGGGTGTACAACCTTCTGCTATTGACGGCCGCAGTACTTTTATTTATATGAAGTATGGCCGCCAATCAGTTCGAGTTGTACTTATGAGATACGTTTCATCAAAAAATGGGTTTTATCCGGTATATATCATTTACTTGTGCCTAAAAGCATAATAAAATATCAAAAATTTAACGAATTTATTAAAAGAAAAGTTTGCAAAGCAGATTTTCACACATTGTGTCGACTGATTTTCTTGCCTTGCATTTGTTTTGCTTCAATATACGCCAGCACGGCCGCCAAATCCTATATCTTAAGTTACATGTGGACGGCCGCAAATTTCATTATCGAAGGCCGCATGCAGCCGTACGGCCGCAGGTTGTGCACTGTTGACGTAGGACAACCAAATGTTATTCCTGGAAACACTAACACACCTATTTCATTTGACGTTACTCACTAAAAAATGATGCTGCTATCGATTACCATTTGCGCGAATTAATTTTCAATGATTAGGTGCAACCAGTCATACTCTAAGATTTGCTGGAACACTGGGTGCTACTACGTGCTTTACAATTTAATTGCAGGACAATATTTAAGTCAGAATTAATTTTGAGGTAAGAGTCTTTTTCAGAAGCCAACTTGACATTTGAACTCAACCCGAATTTCAGCTTGACTTTTAAAACCTGTTTCAATAATGACGCAATTCAAAACTGTAGGTCTATTCCAAAACGATATTCTACTGATAAAACATCAAGTCCAGCATATGCTCAAGGCCCATTTTGGATACAGCCCATACACTTTCTATTAACCCACCCAAAATCATCTTGCATTGCAAATCCGAACAACCCCACATACAACATCACTTCAGGGAGAATTTTCAACCTCTTGTGGTACTAAAGCCGGCACACACATTAAAAATCACCATCTACCAACGAGATACAAAGGGACTACAGTATAGCTTACTGTAGCAGAAAAAATCTTGCGCAAACAGGCACGACGCCATGTCTATGCCATTCTTACTTTCTCAGAGTACTTTTCCGCTGTCTAGTACAAAAATACATAACAAATGTAATCAATGCACGTAAGCCTCATTACCAGTTTAATGCAATGTGTCACCTCACTTTGCATTGTGGTAGTAAAGCTTCAGAGCCTACAATTTAAGTACAATGCCTCTCACCAGCACCAGGACGAACAAAGTGATTCACAGTGTTGCCATCTCAGTTTCCCTAAAATAAACTAGATGAGCCTAAAAAAAGACTAGAATAAACCAAACTGAAGCAGAAATAAACTAAACACACCCAAAAATCAAAGCATAATAATGAAAGCATCTAAATTGGAACCTTATTCTACATAAACAGTCACAATTATCTACGTTACCACAACTTTCAGCAATATTATTTTCATTGTATACCAAATCAGTGCCAATAAAACTTCACATTATCACCGCTTCTGGAATCTCAGTCATCATCATAACATGCTTTATAATATTGTCTCTTTTCAATCCAGTCCTGATATGCAAAATTGCATTTATCAGTTCTGCACTCATTCTGTTGTTCAATTTTAATATTACAACGTTTACTTGGCCGAATACTTGTTCCATTTCTGCATCACAGTGTGATATTTGCTACATAATATGCGTTGAGCAAAACCAGCCAGTTTTTCGTATTGGTTTTCTCCGATGGCACCTCCATACAAGCATACTTCAGCCCAATATGCTACTGTGTCAGTAACATTTCGCCAACGGACAATTATCAAATTCTGTTACTAGTATTCAATTTTTCCAATGAATTTACTTTCTTCACTTTCTATCCCCAATTTATCCAAAGACTAAATTAAAGGTCCCACAATGTTTCATTAGGCATTTGAAACAAACATCAATTACATTTCCTTCGTTACATTTGAATGAGTTGGTACCCTGAACTTTCTTAAATAGGCACAAGGTGAAATTGAGACATCGTTTGGATATCTCATGGATTCCTCGTCAGACTCAGAACAGACCATGTCTCTTATCAAAGTTTCAGTTTCATAACCTAAATAAGGTCTTGCATTCAAAAAATCAACTACGTGACATATGAACGGTTGTGGAGTACTTGTTCTTGTTAGTACAATGATATGTTGGAACAAACTTGTTGCTAAAAACAAAACTGTACAAAAGCTTGTTTAAATTTTTTTAAAACGCCGAAACCAGACATACATCATTGCAGGGAACACAGTCGATGCCTGGCGTAATACATCTTTAAAAACAAACCAAAACATAAAAAAATAAACTATAAACCAAATAGCAAAAAAATAAACCAAATGATTGCAAAATAAACCAGATTTGGTTTTAAAAAGACTAAAATGGCAACACTGGTGATTCTGCTGCCTGTCACAGGTCACTGCACTTGCCAGCCTGGCGTTGCGGAAAACACAGCTCCAGTTCGCAGTTCCAGATTGGCTGTGCTTGATTGACATTCCACAACCCTTCCAATACTTTGTTATAGCGACACCGGCGCAGCAAGCGCTCACAGCTCCAGACCTTCGTAATTTTCAGTGTTTCCCATACAATACCAAACAGATGTCTAATATTTAGCTTTGAGCATAACGTTTTGGGAAGGGAGGATACATTATCAACTCTTCTTGTTAATGCAAATTTTGATATCAAAGCAAAACACTAAACTGACCTAAAAACGAAATTCACCGTGAAACATAGGCCGTACTGCAGCTCGGCAGTGCCTGCATACGAGCCGCACTGCTGCGATGTGCCAATAATTTTGGTTTGACACGTAATGCGGTAAGTGCAATATCAGTTTTAGGTTCTAGTGCATTTTGTGTGCATGCATTGACTGTCTGTTGCTGTTTCATGGTTTTTGTTGTTGTTGATTTTTTGCTGCCGCGGTCTTTTCATTTTGCAGGGAAAGTGCGCCAAAAGGTCTCTTCTCCAACATCTGCAGCAGGCCGGTCCCCTTTTCTACGTTGCAGTGCGCATAACTTCTCAAGCGGCTGGCCTTTACGGAAGTTGGAAAACTGGCTTTTTCGTGGCACCAAAAAACGCACTGCTGGAGAGCAAACAGTTGTCTGCTTGGATGCGAAAGGGTTGTGGAAACACGGGCAGAGTTTCGTTTTAGCTGGGTTTACACTTTCGCTATCATGCTCAGCTCCTTGCGGAACTGGGCAAACCACGAAATATACTCGTTGCGACCCATTACTCTTCTTCAAAAATATAGCCCTATTACATTCCCAGTAAGTCTTCCATTAACTTTAAACCAAGATAAAATTTATAAAACTGTCGAGGGGTGCCCGACGAGACAACCGTTTAACAGTTTTTTTCGGTGTCCCAGCGCCTTAACTTTAATTTGCATGAAATTGTTTAATATTTGCGCCAATAAACTCAACTAAACTCGCCACGTAACTCGTCAGGATAGCGTGCTTGTCGTGAATCTCCAGTGGAAAAGCAATTCAGACAGCGATGTTCGAAACCCAAATAGAGCTCTTAAATTGTTATGCGTCAATGGATGCGAAAATATAGGAAATGTCTTTCTGAATCAGATTTTCTAAATAAATTTGTGTTCTGCGGTCGGGGTTAAAATTAGTTCATGCGGTCGGGGTTTAAATTTATGGTCGGGGTTAAAATTAGTTCCGGGGTTAAAATTAGTTCATTTCTGACAAAGTTTATGAACAACAACAAAAGACCGCTTGTTGCGGAGTCATTGATGTTGCAGATACCCGTAGCTGAACATACAGTAGAATTATTGCACATATATTTATTATTTCAACAGGCAACCCTTTTCGGAGTGAAACCCAAGCCTGTCTGAAACAACGCTACGCCAAAACTGTTTTGCAACCAGTGCAAAGCAGACCTTCGATGAGACCACCACCGTGCCAACAGTGTGTGTTGTGCCTACGTAAGCACTTCTTTTTCAGTTCTAGTTTAGTGCGAACGGATTCAGGACTGTTTATTTTGAAACCCGGAGCGTGCAGTTCACGCTAACGCTAAGCCAGACTTGCACGCACGCTACGAGGTAAAATGGTGTTGCGATGACTGACTGCCCACCGTTTTGAATCTTCTTCACGCGATCAAGCACATATTTGCCATAAAAAATCTCTGGCTGCTGACACAACGTCATAAATTTGCAGGTGCAAAGGCTATTTTCAGCAAAGACCGGAAGCTAAGAGTCTTCCCGTCTCGTACAATACCTAAGTGACCTTTTCATTTTCTGGAAAAATGTAAAGAAACAAACCAAGAGCTAGTGCTAGCGCTTCGTGACCCTTATTTTAACCGGAAAAGGGACGCGTTAATAAGTTTTTTTAGCGGTTAGCTTGCCGCCGTTTCGCTCGAAACCCAGAAAAGTGAAAGTGCGAAGTGATCTCTGTCGGAAATTACGTCGAATCCTGTCAGTAGGTAGTTATAAAATACTAAGGTTCACGCAATCCTTCAACCAGGACCTAAAGGGCGCCAGTGTTGCTCCACGCGTAGCTTGACGCTAGCAAGCGGTAAACGCACGTTCCTAGTAGCCGACGCTGCACTTCGTACTACACCTTTGCAGGTGCTAAAATCGTTTGCTAGCTATGATAAATTTCCACCACTTACATCAGACCAGGTTGCGGAAAGGGAACCCTCAAGAGGAGCAATGCCGTCTTGAAACACAGGCAGATAGTTACTGTAAGAAGGGAAGGCAGTTTAATCAAGCCGCCAAGAGACGAGGTTGACCCTTTGCTCTATTTCAAAACAGCACAATTCACTGGATCACCACGGCGCTGACGCAAAAGGATCAAATGGAATAAGTCATGTCTGTGACGCAGTCACCGTGTGCGTCATGCATCCACTTTCATGCTATAGTTTGCAACCAATATTTCGAATTGTTGCTTAACTAATTGTAAAGCTCCTTGGTGAAGCTTGTTGGTTGGCAAAGTTGGGGTTCAACTCAATGCGAGTATAATGCATGAAAATTTTGCAAAAGATTATTAGCTCATCAACCCCTGTTTGCAAAAAACATACATAATGATAGCACTGTTGTCGTCAGCCAGAAGTATTTTTAATCACAGTATAGTTTGCAAACTATTTCAAACTTTCGGTATTGTTCTGTATCGTCTCAAATTGCAGAACCAAAGACATCAGTCTGATTTAAAGGCACAGGTAATTTCTAAGGTACAGTCATGCAGCCCAAGCACTTTTGCTTAAACAGACGATGTCATACATGCTTGGACTGAGACAGACCAGCCTTCTTTTTGCTAGCAGAGGCGAGAATCGTGACTTGATAACTGTTTGTTCAGAAGTGACTGTTTTTCCGCTTGTGGTGGACGTTACAATAACATTAGGACAAGACAGCAACGCCAGATTCTTCACGATGTGGAATGGTATCACGACGTCACAAAGCCGCAAATTCTAAGCCGCGAATTCAAAGCCGTAAATTCAAAACTGACAATCTTAATTGCAGCGTCACATTAAAAAAGTCAATTAAAAAGTTCTTTTTAGCAAATTGATTCTAGTCTAACCTGTTAGCATAACCACTTGTCTGTCATTTCAATGTAAAGCTAAAAATAACTTGAGTATAAACTAAAAGCTAAAACTACGAATTTAGAACGAATGATGCTGATTTTACAAAAACGGAAAAGGGAGGAAAACATGTTATACCGCTATTCCTATATTTATGAAAAAAGCTTGAGTGAGTTTAACATTTTCGCAATGTGACGAGTACTGGATGGAAAACAAGTGCCGGCTAGAATGCAATGTATGTGATGAAAAGGCAGTGAAATTCATAGGAGAGCATAACCATCGCTCCAAATGTTCAACGCAAACAGATTCTGGATCTTTGGGCACAGGTTAAGTTTGAAGCAGCAAACACAATCACCACATCTCAGCAAATCATTGTGGAAGCAACAGCCAATTTGACACCAAACACGGTTGCGTAAATTCCTGAAGAACGTGCTATGAAAGGTTTGATTGATTTTGCGAACCAGAAGACAAGTACAGACAGACAGACAATGCTTGTTTATTTTGCTTGGTCAACGAAAAGACCCGGAGGTCATCAATGTCAGCTGTACAAAATATTCCAGTGGTGCCCCCCAAATCTGTAAGAAATGGAAGCCCAGTGGAATATAAACAGTTTGATGACGGAACTGTGTTTTGCTATTCTGGCTGTGAAAAATGATCGTACGTGGATCTTTGGTACTCAATGTAACATTGAATGTCTATCTCAGAGTCACAGCTTATTCTCAGATGGTACATTTATCATAACCCCGGGTCATCTCTTTCAAAAGCTAAATACCATCCATGTTGTCCACTTTGGCGCAGTTCTGTTCTTCTTCTCTTTGCTTTTCTTTAAAGCTGTTGAAACTTGGCGTTGACCTTTCCAAACTACAAAAAACCTTTAGCTGCAAATAAATCCAAGAGCTTGGATAACAGCTTTTGAGCAAGATGCAATCAGTGCCATTCAAGGAATCTTCCCATAAACTTCATCGATAGGCTGCTTTTCCATTTACAGCAATGTACTTGTAAAATACAGCAGTTTGGAATGGTAGCAGCGTATGAAGAACACGATGGAAAGTTTGCAATGAGTGTTCGCAGCCTGACTGCACTAGCATTTGCGACAGAACAAGACGCTGAAAACGCATTTTGGCATCTAATGACAGATGAAGAAGATGAAGAATTCGTTGTCCGAGTTCAACCTGTAGCTGATTACTTTGACAACACCTGGATTGGTCGGCCAGCTCATCACAAACCTCGAAGTGTCCCCGTGTTTTCAATTGGGCCTTGGAATGTTTATCAGCGTACTTGTAACGGGGAACCCCGCACACACAACCGCACTAAAGGGTGACATAGACGCTTTCAATCAACTCTCGGTTGCTTTCGTTCAGGCGCGCAACCAGGGGGGGGGTATTTGAGGCATTTACCCCTCCCCCCGAAAATTTCAAAACATTGCATAGCAAATTTGAAATTTTCAGAAACTTTCAAAGAATAAAGATAAAACTTTTTATTCTAATCATTTTTAAGAAAAATCTTATTTGAAGTTTTCTTTGTCCTGCTGGTTAATTGTCTCCTTACAAGATATATCTTGAGACAAGCCGTCTGATTGAAATGCATGCTGGAATTGTTAAAACTTGGGAGATCATTTAAAATGTTCATATTTCTATGGCATATTTTTATCCTGTCGTTCGTGTACCACTCTGAATCTTTTCAGAACTTCAGTGTGTGTGTACACTTTGATATTGTTTCTTGTCAATCTTCTGAGGAAGAGAGTTTGCACATACTCTCGAACCGTCAACAGCAAATACTGTATTGTTATCGCACCAGTGGAGCAACGTTTGTAGTCAGTAGACTATGCCTGGTGACAGAAACAGCATGTTAAGCACTGTCTGTGCACACTGCACAAGTAACAAAAATCAGCACGCATCGATGTTATTTAATGGAAATCGATTTCGCCATGCGGAATCTTCAGTCCAATTAAATTAAAAGCAAAAACGAGAGGAAGTACGCAAAGCAGTGATTATTACGAAACAAAGACAAAGGTTGCGTGAAAAACATATTGAGCTAACGTTGACAGTACCGTACTGTAAATAAGCATTTAGAGTAAGCACAAACAAAACAAGACCAACTAGTAACAATAAGTTAAAACAATAAGTGAAAACCACATCTGTTGGGCGAAGGTTCATTCATGGTTCATCACACCATCCTCCGTCAACTTTTAAATCAATTATATTTGGAGAAGCCATAAGATTACGAAGATTGAATGAAAGAAAAGAAGACTACCTTACAAGCCTAAATAGATTACAGAACAAAGCAAAAAAGTCGAAATTTCCTGTCAATATCACAAACGACATGATCACACTGGTGTCCAAGTGGGAAAATAGACTGCACCCACCAAATCCTAGTGATAAAAATAATTACAGTGTCTGGCCAACTTCTTTTCCCAATCTGCTTCGTCTAACAAAGAAGGAAAAAACTTTAAATAACGAAGCTATGATCACATATAAAAGACCAATCACAGTTGGCCAACTTCTAACAAACTACAGATCACTGGCGCACAGTGAAGCTTCGAACCAACACCAAAGAGGTTACTCGGGACACTGTGCTTTGTGTGGCAAATTTGGCAAGCACGATGCAAACATGGTACCTAAAGTCACTGCCTTGCACTCAAAGGGCAAATTGTTTCCTTTAAAGCACGTGCTAACTTGCGCCAATTACGGTATTTACGTTGCAGCCTGTAAATTATGCGGAGAACAGTATGATGGCCAAACCTCAAATAAATTTTCGAAATGTTGGAATTCCCATCGCTCTTCGTGGGATACTTTCAATTTGTCTAATGACCAAGAGCAGGTGCCTTTACTACACCATGTGGTGCAAGAACATAAGATTGAAAACAAGCCTAAAATCAGTGAATGTTTTATAGTCACGTTCGTAGAACAACCTAGCTATGAGTACGTTGATATTTGTGAAGATTAGCGGCTCAACAAAATCAGCGCTGGCATCAACAAGCACAAAATTATTTTGCCTCGCATTAAATGATAGACTTGCCCTTGTTTAGACGTTGCTCTTGTCATCGCTTTTGTTTTGGCGCACCATATTTTCTCCTCTCATTTATTGCTCTTTGCTCCCGCTGAGTGTTTTCACTTATTGTTTTAACTTATTGTTACTAGTTGGTCTTGTTTTGTTTGTGCTTACTCTAAATGCTTATTTACAGTACGGTGCTGTCAACGTTAGCTCAATATGTTTTCACGCAACCTTTGTCTTTGTTTCGTAATAATCACTGCTTTGCGTACTTCCACTCGTTTTTACTTTTAAGTTACTTGGACTGAAGATGCCGTATGGCGAAATCGATATCCATTAAATAACATCAATGCGTGCTGATTTTTGTTACTTATGCAGTGTGCACAGACAGTGCTTAAGTTGAAGATATGGGTAGACAAGAATCGCCGCAGTTAATAGAAAAAAAGACGCAGGTTGAAACTGATGCTCAAGAAACAAGTAGAGCTTCCAAGTAAACAGCATACTAACTATGTTCACAATGTGTTAGCTTTACGTCAAGGGCGGATCCAGGGGGGGGCGATCACCTCCACTAGAACCTACGAAAGTAACTTTATTCACCATGATTTTGTACAATTCGGAAAACAACATTTGCGATATAAGGCAATTTTTTCGTCCACTGTTTTGTCACAGCACAGTTGTGAAGTATACTTCATCTCCTAGTGGTGAACCCGTAATAAGACTTAACTGACTACCAAATATTACTGAAATTGCCCCCTAAACCCAACTGGCTGGATGCGCCCCTGCTTTACGTTTGCCTGGTGTTACTGAAGGCTACTATTTAAGAATTGTTGCTTTTTATATTCAAAGATTAACTGTTGTTGGGTTTCACAGCCAAGCTCTAACGTTGCAAAGGAAATTCGAATTTCACAAGAGCCTCAAAGTCATTGGGTGTTTAGGTAGTCCTGGCAAAAGTGGCGAGGCCTACCCACACCTGGTGTCGAGCCTGGCCCAACCATTCGTAATAATGTTAAAGTTGCATTCTTGCTGCATTCCTTTCAAGAGTGTTTCAGTTGGCAGACGAAGTCTGGTATCTACGATTGAAACAACAGCATCAGTGATCCAATATATCCTAACATTCATACCAGTCTCTTGTCTCTGACAACTTCACTCGCAATATAGTCTGCAGAAATTATCTCACAGCAAATATGTTGAACTGAAGTTTCAAAAATCTAGATGAATTTGCTAAAACAAGACGAAAAGTTAGGCAGGTTTACTAGTAGCCTATACATCTGCCATGCTTAAACCATGACTGCACTAGTTGAGTACGGAACCAGGTGTTTGTATTAGGCTACTAATTTTTACTCTTTCGGTATGCATCTTGATTAAAACTGAAAAGTTATCATTTTCGGAAATGTTGCAAAGAGACCTTTATCTGTGACCGTTTAGGAAAAGTTGTACCATGCTTGAATAAGCACGTCATCGAATGAAATTTCATGAAAATTTCCTCCCCGAAATGAAACGCTGGTTGCGCCCCTGCTTTCGTCCATGCATTTTTCGCTGCATCAGCGTTCTTAAGAGCAAACACGTCATCAAGCTCAAACTGAGCTTCTTGTAGCTCGCATGGGCAACAGCATGATGTTCGAAAAACCGCTCAGTATTTGTGTGGAATTGCTCATGAGTTTAAAATGTAGACTTAAAAAAAATACTTACAATAAAATTGTTTTGATTCCTGTGTCATGTAAGATGTAACGTTTCATCTGCAATCGTTATTTCATTTAACTGCTTAGAATTGTCCGCTTTGAATCTGCCGCTGTGAATTGTCGTAGAACCGCTTGAAACTATTCATTGAGACCACCACTTTTGAGAAAACATTCATTGTAGACCTATTCATTTGAGACCACGTTCTTTTGAGACCTACAGCGTTCTTTACTCATAAATCCGACTTTGAAGAAGCAAGTTTAAGAGGTTCTTGTTTTTTTGCTCACTGTATATTGTTGCGTACAGTGTAGAGCCCGTTTTGTTTCGATTATGGCATTTACATTGAAATGATAATGAATTTACGAATGATCAAAACAATGCATATAATACTTTTCAACAATATGGCGCTGCCTGACTAGCACCCCCTTTACGAACATTTCACACTCGCCAGTTTAAAGGACCGAGGCTTTATAGAGAGAATGGAGGGAAATTTGAAGATTCCTTCTTCTCGTGCCACTTCAAGCTGAAACGCGCCCGCACCAGTGTTCCGCGCAAAATCTTGCAATAGGAGACAGAACAGCAGGCCACAGAACGGGTCGGCTTTTGTGCATTGTGTTGGTAGCAGGGGACAGGAATTAAGATGGGCCACTGTTTGTTCCTCCCCAAGATGGGCCACTGTTTGTTCCCCCCCAAGATGGGCCACTGTTTGTTCCTCCCCAAGATGGGCCACTGTTTGTTCCCCCCCAAGATGGGCCACTGTTTGTTCCTCCCCGCAGAGGCAGCTGATATCACCATCGTTTGTATAATCCCATTTGCCCAGATTGGCTTTGCAGAGGCCCATCGCAGTTCTCAGGCGGTTGAAGCAGGCCCAGAATGGCAACATCTTGCTGGAGCCAGGGGGAAGTGATTCCTGTGGGGTGATGGCTAACGTGTTTGGTTTTCCTGCGAGGTGCTCCTGCCACATAGACAATCTCTGGCTGTGGGGTTGGAAGTGGAGGAAGCTGTGCCTAAATTTCAATCTTTTATTTGGTATTATAAGGTTGAAGAAGGGATGTCGGGAATCGGTTTCCTGCTTCAGTTTTTTATGTTGGGATGCCACAGTTTTTTTGAAGACTGCAAGTCGTAAATGAAAATTAGGCTAGCAGAAATTGGCCGGCATACAGAAATTGGCCAGCATTGTATGTTTTACGTGTTTCACGCGTATAACATTGCTTGCATTACTTCTTCCTTTACAGTGTTACTGTGTATTCCCACTGTTATTAAAGCTTTGCCTCTACTATGATGCTCTAGTTCTAGAATTTATGGAATGCTGTGAATGTATTTATTAAGATTCAAAGTATCCCTTTGGGGTTAACTGTAACTGATATGCTGTGTATGCAAGTCTAGAAGTTCAGTACTTTTTAATTGAGTGTTGCGTCAGGTTACTTACACATAATACTTAGATGTTTTGTCTTAACTGAGCACGTTTAGGAATTAAAGAACACATCCTCTAATAATTTAAGATACCAAGTGATCAAACATGCTTTGTAGTCATTTTAATGGTTATTTAAAATGTCTAAAAGTACAAGTTTCCTCCAGCACTTCCAATATATTTCAGTGCGAGAGCTATAACGTATAGCTTGCAAAAATAATTCTGAATTTCTTACATATGAAAAATCTCACAAAACAATTAACCAACTAAACATACCTGTGACGCTATTCTGCCAAAGCATTTTTGCGTGGTACCAGCTCACACTCAAATTCTTTGCGTAAAAGACCTGCAAAAATTAATGGCAAAAACATATCCCAGTGCTTCAGTAGCACAGTGTAGAAGAAGTTAAGATTTTGTAAGGCGGGAAGGCCATAAAGCAAAAATAATGACCCTTAGATTTTTTCTGAATTTAAAATAATTTCCTAGCCTATTTGTCAGAAGATACGACTATAATTGATGCTTACTGGTGAAAGAACAAAAGGTGCTAGTTTGTATTATCTTGTCATGTGTTGCATGATTGAGTAGTCTTGTGATAGAAAAAAGTCTTGTGATAGAAAAAAGCGTACAGTCTTGTGATAGAAAAAAGTCTTGTGATAGAAAAAAGCGTGGTCGCAGTGTTGCCAACTGACCTGACTCAATACCAGAACCAAATCTCGGGTATATGTTTTTTGAAACTTTTTGGGGTACAATGATTTTGGTATATAGAAAAACGTGGTACATTTTTGATGTATTTTCTAAAACCTATTAGTTTGTATGATAACCACAAAATCCCATATTTCACTTTTCTGTTAAATTTGCTGAAAGTTTATCTAAAAAGAAAATAGGCGCACTGGAGCGACTGCCTGCCTCACTTCACTCAAATTTAACTTCACTGCATTAAGGTTTTGACGTCGTTGATGTCATATATTGGTTCATTCATCTTTTCACCTGTTAACCAGTTTCCAGTACTGCACTATAACCGTACCGGCCATTTACGAAAGTCAGGTGAGCGTTCGCCACAGGTTTTTGGTAGGTAGGCACGTGAGGTACATGATAGATTGGCAAAGAGAAGCAAAGTTGAGATTGTCTAGATCAAATCTCCCAAGGATAAGCTTTTGTAAAAATTGATCCTCAAACTTGAGGAACAGCTTTTTCCACATTTAAACGTATTTTTGTGGCGTAAGTGGACTTAATCCCTCCATAGTGCTTTCATAGACGCAGTATCCAGGGGAGTGCAGAGGGAGACGAACGGGGCGATGACCCCGGCCATGCAAGGCAAGGGGCATCCGTAGAGCGAAATTATAAAATTTACATTTTATTAGAATGCTGTAACTAGATGCTTTGTATTGTAAGGCTATTTCCATATACTGCATGGATTTGATGGAAACTTGCCAGATGATGGCATGCAAATAAGTAAGTGACCCGAGAGAGAGATGAAGTAGAGCCATCGTTAGGCCTTACGCTCTCTTCCATTCATTGTAAGCTGGCCAGTTCCTGAATCCTATTGTTAATCTGCGACTTGTAGTCTTCAAAATGTCTCTCGATTCTCTCCAAAGCATGGGTTCTCAAACTAGCGTGGGGGGCGTGAAAGGTTCACAAGAGGTGCTCGAGTATGGCAGCGACATATTGTTGAAAAGTATGCTGCTTCAAAGCTAAATTTAGTAGATAGCAAAAAATCAAACAGTTGCCCCAGGCATCACCAGACCTCTGCATGCTCCTGACAACGTCCTACATACCGTTTAATCAGTTTTTTTCAGCTGAGTCATAACAATCAATTGCCAAGAAGCGCACCACAAACTGAAAATAGTGCTTTCACGAAAAATTCCATGCCTTTATGAAATGCTTTTGCATCAGATCACACGGAGTAATTTATTTACGCTCAACGGTGTGCGTGTACAGGCTAACCCTTTGACGATGAAAAAGTATCGTCATCTAGCACGATGATGGTAAGGGAATTCGTCTTATGAGAAGTCCACAATACTCTCTAGATACATTGGAGATGAAACGAAAAAAACCGTGGCAGCAGTTTCTCTTGCAAAGGCAAGTAACACATTATAAGCAAGTAAAATCGTCTCTTCTAAGGCATGAAGTTTTGATCTTAATCGTGTCAAGGAACACCCAGTTGTAGCTATAAAAGACGCGCTGCAATTTCATGATATCCCCTGACGTTCTCAGAATAACTTGTGCCTGGCATCTCAGGAAATAGCAGGTGAGCAAACATACTTGCGCATAGATCAGTCTGAAAAAGGTTACCGAGGTCATCGTCAAAATTTTGTCAGTCTGTTTATGCCAAATAATTGCTTTGTTTGTCGTCAGTTACGGCGCGAATTAATGGATCAAAATCTTCTTTCCGCTACAAAGCATTGCGATGATTTTTAAATTAAACTGGTTGACTTTTAGCAGGCTCGTAAATGTTTAAAAAATGTAGTCATTTTGTGCTTTGAGAGGCGTTCTTCTAAGCAAAACAGTGTTGTTCGCCTAAAATCTAATATTTTGCCCCCCCCCAAATTTTTGGGCTGGCTACGCAACTGATCGAGATGCTACATTACAGTCCCGCAACCAGGGGGGCAACCGGGCAATTGCCCTCCTAAAATTTCTAAAACATGTTTAGTTGTTAGCAGTGGCGTGCAGAGGTTTGGTGATGCCCAGGGCGACTGCTTGATTGGACGCCCCCCTATCAAATTCTGGTATTGAGCAGTGGCGTAAGGTGGTCATTGTTACTGGATATAACTGTTTGTGGCGTCACAATATGACGTCATATTCACGTTTGCAAACCAACGTTTTGGCGAAGTTTGTTGACACGACTTGCATATTAAGGGACGCCGGAGCAGTGGCAGGGGGAGCAGTAAAACAGTTGAGGGCAATGGAAACTTTTGAAAAACAAAAAAATCGTTAGCGATTATGTTTGTTTCTGTTCATTGACAATGTTGACCTCAAAAATAACAACAGGAATATTATAGAAAGTCAATCTGAATTTTCTGAGTGCCGAATAGCTGCAATAAATTTGTTTCAAGAAGATCTTGTTAAACCATGAAATTACCTATGATACTGTTATGAAAACACACCTACGCCCCTGTTGCCCCCTTTTCAAAGGGCAAAGGGGGCAATGCCCCGCTATACCTCCGTTCTCGGACGTCCCTGTGCACATTGTTCTACACGCACTCTCGTTACTCGTTGTTGTAGGCCATAATGTGTCACTGTAATGAACATAAATGATTATCAGCGGTCTACTGCAAAAATATCCGGCAACGCGTTAAAACAGGGGAGTAGAACGCACTCAGTGCTACGTCAGCGCAGTTCACATCTGCAAAAATACAAGGCTGCGCGAATGTCTCGTCTAATAGCACTCGATCAGAAGGTATGCGGCGGGAATGGCGGACACCCAGGGTCGACAGTTTGAAACTTGTAAACAACACAAGAATTAAGAATGCGCATAAAATACGCAAGGAAATTTTGTTTTTTATTATGTGGCTGTTGTATACAGGGGCGTATCGAGGTTAGATGGCGCCCGGGGCATGAAGCAAGTTTGGCGCCCCCATGTTCGAACCTGAGCTCTTTCGGAAGCAAATTTACTGTATTGAAGAAAGTGCTTGTGACATTTTTGGTATTTTTCGACGCCCCCGCAGTGATTTGGCGCACCCATAGTGATAAAGCGCCCGAGGAATTATGCCCCCCTTTCCCCCCTGGTTACGCCCCATGGTTGTATGTACAATTCCTCAGGGGAAGGAATAGATACGGGCTTGTGTGAGCCGTTATGATCAATCCGCCTGAACTGCCAATTAATGACGAAGCTCGAAACGAATCATATATTGCAAGCATAGGTGTACGACTGTATTAGCACAAGAAAACGAAACGGGAAACTAGTGATGCATCATAAAATCAGTTAAATCAAGTACGTTGAAACAGGAAAGGTTTGAAATTTGGATCAGAAAATCAATTAAACGTCCATGATTATCTTCAGGATTCATGTATTTGGACCCAACCATGAAAATTCACCCGTATTTTGTTTTTTACAAAGCCCACCTAAAAAACAATAAAACTCATCAAAAATCCCACTCTTTCCTTTTCCTCTGAAAATACTATGAAGTAAAAAGTAAAATAAGCAGCACACTTGTGCAGCAAACTGCAAATTTTTTTTAATGAAACAAAACGAACAGCAAGGAAATTTGAAGGACTTGAAAAAAAGAGAAGAAAATCCGAACAGTGAGTAAAATCGGTGCATTTTAATCAATTTTTCTGCCTTCTCTGCATCAAAGCTGTTTCTGATGTCGGATCACACTAAACCATATGTTGCAAGACTGCATTATATAGATGTTGAACTACAGGGGCGTAACGAAGTTAGATGGCGCCTGGGGCAAGAAACACGTTTGGCGCCCCCATGTTCAAACCTGAGGTCTTTCGGAAGCAAATGTGCTGTTGAGACAAGTTCTAATGACATTGTTGCGACGCTTCGACGCCCCCCGCAGTCATTCGGCGCCCGCGGAATTGCGTCCCCTTCTCCCCCTCGTTACGCCTCTGCTAAACTAGCAGGCCATAGCAGGCCATGACTGTTTCTGATGTTGGATCATACCAAACCATATGTTGAAAATATACATTATAGATGCTGAACTAGCAGGCCATGCACATAAACTTGACGTGAAACTGCAGAGTTTGTGTGGGAGTGGCTTTTCTCTGTTTGCTGTGCGCATGCTTGCCGCAAACGTTACCACTTTGGAGTGAATTGACCAACAACACTTTGCGAAAACAAAGAGGAGGCACATTTCTTTACCCTCAATTTTGAATGCCACCATAGGTATGATAAGTCATTATTATGTAATTCTGCAAATGGTGATATTGCATGATGCAATAAAAACAATAAAACAATTCAGAATGATTTTTTTAAAGAACAAGAACCTGTTTCTTTTCAAAAAAACGGATTAAAAACAACAAGCAAAAAAACAGGTGGTTTGGGTTTTTTGAAAACGGGTTTTTTTCAACCCTGATTATCTTTCAATCATTTTCTCTAATGTTCTCTTGATCGCACGATCTGGAACAAGTCACGTCACTATCAGTTTGATTGAGTGTGTGCCACACACGTAGAGTATAGGTCCCTGGTATCTGAGAATTACTGGCATTGCTGAGAATTACTGGCATTTGAATACGTAAAAAGTAGTGTTGACAACAAAAACAAGTTTCGAAAAATTAAATCCTTGCAGCATGTATTAGTAGTCTTACAATGGGAAAAATAATCTAGTTACAGCATTTAAATTTTTGTAACTTTGCTCTTTGGATGCCCCCTGCCTTGGATGCCCGGGGCTGTGGCCCCGCCCCCTCTGCACACCACTGGTTGTTAGGTACAACAACAAGTTCCAATTATTTTGCCCCCCCCCCACACGAAAACAGTACAACAATATTCCATGAATGAAAAAAGTACATTTTACTGATCTTAAATAAATTTCTCTTTGCCCAACTCCCAACAATAACAAAAGTATCTCGCCAGTCACTGGGCAATTGGGAAAAACACGTGAATGCAGGCGTCATCGCAAATGGGGCACGAAGCATTGCACCTATTCTGCTCACACCTAAACAATTTGATGCGTAGATAAAAAATTTAGTCGCCTTCGCCACGCCCAAATATTTTACTTTGAGAAAATAAAATAAATCACTCGTCTTAATTAAGCAATAGTTTAATTTATGCTTTCCAGTCGATTGCACCTAGTTCCAATGTTGTCATGTACGCCATTGCAGCTTATGGCAAAAAAACGTTTGAGCTGCATGGCATAATAAAAAATGACACCAGCAACAAAAATGTGATGTTCTGTGAACAACCTTTGAAGGAAGCAGTTTTTTCTGTTGAACTAAAATTTTGGTCCCTGCCCTCTTCTTCACCACAATTTTCATTATGCTCATACAAAAAGATCTTGTTATTGACTTCGTAATAGGAGGCAACAAGCATTTGTGTCAAATGCTCATGGCAAGGCTTTAAGCCGATGCAATCGATGCAGCTGCATTGGGCCCCGCGCCATGGTGTTTGGGCGGAGATATGGTGTTGCCATAATGTTTTTGCATGATACTCCAAGCGCTCGTGAAGGCCTGATAACCTCATTTGCTAGCAAACAATGCTCCCACTTGAACGAACGATGAATTTCCTCTAATTTATATCGAACGTTATCAAACGCGTTCAATTCTTATGCTATGGCATTATATATACGCTCCACCGTGCCCGCTCATTATGGATGGAACATGGTTGTTAGTAGTACCAGTTAAGACTGCAGTAAGCTGCTATTGCAAACAAGGTTTGTACTGATTCAAAACTGGCAATGAATAGGTCGAGACAGTCGAGACGAGTGTCTGTCGCATTCAGGATGGTAGTGCTAAAAAGAATTGTAAGAACTCACCCAAAAGACTAGTCATTTTCAAGTAACAGAAGTGCGAGAACGTGAAAGAAGTGTGGGAAGGCATCCAAAAAAACTAGACATTTTCAGTAGTTACACAATTATGCCATGGAAGAGATAGCTTGTCATTAATTCATTTATGCGACGTCTGGAGCTTCACACAGGATATCTGAGTAAAAACACACATCTCAGGTTACTATGAAAAAAGTGTGAGAACTCCTTTCCCACGCATTCCACCCCACTACACCCCTAGTATTAGCTTTGATGGAAGTTCTGCTAACGTAACGTTATCCAGTTCTAGATCCTTCTGTTTTAGATAGTTTCTGATTGGTCGCAGGTCATCTGCATTTTGACAAAGGACTACAGTTTTGCTTCATGGCACATTTTAACATAGAATTACATATTTTAATATTTTTGCAAAATAAAATTAACCCGACAGCATTGACACGAATGACAAAAGATGAAACGTCGAATCTGTAGGCGTAGACTTCTTATTCGAGTCCGAAGATCTAGCAGTTGGGTCATTCAACCAACAGCAACAAATGTTCTATTTTGCATGTTTCGGCTTGGTCTGCACTGGGCACCAAACCGCGTCAGCCTCTCTGGGAAGTCGGTCATTAGCTGTTGAGTCGCAACGCTAGTCGTGCCAAAACTATTGTTAGTCATTGTTCTGAAACAATTGCAAGCTGGGGCCTTCGCTTTGGGAAAAATGGTTGGTGCGCCATGGTTTGGTTACAGACTTTATATTCACTGTCCCCAAAAATTATTCAATTGTGGCGGTCCAAAACTGTTTTAAATCGCAATCTGTATTAAACGGTTGTTATGTCTCTGTGGATTACTGCTGGCGGCAATATTTCCATCCGGACGGAAACTATAGGTTGTAGGAAGTCACAAAGACGAAGCTTGAAAACCCATCTGTAATCGCAAATGATATTTATTGCCATCAACGCGCATCAAAACTGATGCAATAAAACTGAAAAGTGGAAAGATTTTTTAATTGTATTTGCTGTCAGGCGACTTTTTGAAATAACTAAATATTGTTTAGAAAAATTTAGACGTTCCAGATTACAAAAAATGCCGAAAAGAAAGCGTGACATCCGCAGAACCTATCGTAGCGGCAATGAAAAGAGGAAGATGAAAGCAGCCAAAGAAAGTGAAATAAAGCGTGTCAGCGGAGCAACAAGGACATTTATCGTAGAAGAACAGTGGCTGCTAAGATCGAGAATCAGATAGCGAGTCACTCAGTTCCTTGGAGGATCAAGATCTGCACAATCTTCCTGTATCGCCTGTGCAACTTGCTGAACAAGCTACATTATCGTCTACCTTGGGTCAGCAGTGTGATTCAGATTCCGAGGGGAAAACCGACAGCCCTAATGTTAGCTTTATCGAAAATTGTGAGGATCCTGCGTCTTGGCCCAAACGTCTTTCAACAGCTCAGCGACATTTTCTAATCCCGAAAGACCCACATAAGTTCGATTTGAATTAGGGATTTCCGAAAGATGTAGCAGGCAGGAAATTTTCAAATTGTTATTTATTGCGTTCCAATGGAGAGGTGATGCAAAGGAAATAGCTCGTGCGCTCAGCTGGAAAATATCGGATATTTTGGTTTCTGTTGTAAAATTTATTGCTGAGCGAGGACTGGCGTTTAGAAATGGCGAAAACGTTGGATCGCCCGGAGAGTTTTTCCACAAAGTTTTCGAAACACTTTTCAAGCAAATATTAAAAAGATGCGATGCTTCTAACGACTGGTTTTGCAACAGTTTCACAAATCGCTAATCATTGTCAAATACCGCATGTTGCATCATAAAGTTTTGTTAGTTGAGTTAACAAATGTGACGTCACAAGATTACGTCACAAATATTAATGATATGTGGAAATACTAGTGACTGCATCGATCATCCCCAACCTAAACATTTTGTATCCGCACATGGGGTCTCCTAAGACGCCTGGGCCCCAGGACCCCACAATCACCAGGACCCCACAATCACCAGGACCCCACAATCAC
>Ga0210059_1002034_pt1 | contig 31315 bp, 28 predicted proteins | sample Ectturendosymbi2_FD_188042 | JGI IMG/M metagenome (GOLD analysis project Ga0210059, IMG submission 188042) | Ecteinascidia turbinata endosymbiont from Florida, USA - Sample 2 (SPAdes) (version 2) | ecosystem: Host-associated > Tunicates > Ascidians > Unclassified | place: Key West, Florida... | reverse complement strand
TTCCTCCCAGTGTTCGTCATGTGCTAACACCGTTTCTGTAATGTGCGCTGATGTATAGCTAACCACTTTTTGTGTTCTTGTGTCTGTGATATGGACCATGAGTCCGCAATAAAATATCATTATTATTATATTATTATTCCTTTCCTCTGAGAAGCAAAATAACTGACATACAAAAATAGGTCAGAAACTTCGCTTGACACCTCGTAAACCGAAGTACACACGCTTGCTTCATTCGAAATCACTGAATCCAACAGACTGCCTCAGCACGAACCAAGGATTGCAAGCCAATCTAGCGCCGTGTGCCTAAGACTGAAGCAGGGCTAAAGGTAAAGGCAAACTTGTCAAAACAAACGGCAATTCCAAATCATTCAGGTAGTACGTTTCACTCATCGTCTCAGTAAAAATATCTACTAGCAATCCCATGGTATGTGTGTCTGTGTGCAACAGCTATGACGCATTATTTTGTAAATTTAACTTCCATTTATAGATTTTTAGAACGACGAAGTGCTGTGGTTACGTCAAGTGGGGGTGTTAGTAGGTAATTTTATTTGGGATATACATTCCAAAAACAGTTTTTTTTCTCAGAGCTTCAGTTAATCAATCTATGGCGTTGCAGAAATGGAAAATCTTTTTTCATCGATTTTGTCTCCACTTGCTGCTAATGTCTGTGGTGGATTTTGCATTTCTGATACAGCCACGAAAAGTTGGAAAAACTGGTTTTCAAAGTTCTTTTATTCACGTGGAGGACGCACAGTCTAATTTGATTACTATGTGTCATGGATAGAAAGGTTACTTTTGTGAAGAATCGGCCACGTGACTGGAATGTCTTAAGCAAGATTGACAACGCACATTCACAGGCGTAGCCCGTAGCCAAGGAGGGCCATGTGCCCCCAAATTTCAAGCAGATCTTGTCGTTTTGTGCTTTGAGAGGCGGTGTACCAAACAACATACTGTTGCTCGCTTAAATTAAAATATTTGCACCCAACAAAAATTTGGGCTGGCTACGCCACTGCGCGCGTTCCGCCAGTTGCACTCACGGCAAAGCGATCCCACTGGCCAACAGCCTGGCGGCATGATTACATCTCCCGATCTGTTTTGGTATGGCCTTGACGTGGAACCAGAAAAATCACCAAAAACTGGTGAGAACCGTGAAGTGTTTCAATAGTAACTCGGGTTGCTCTCCGCGACCGTTATGACAAAAAATGCCAGTTTGAAAAATTCAACTTCAAATTCTATTTCAGGAAAAATATTTTATTTTTGAAGTTGTTAGACAACATTCTTTAACCACAGTTTTCGTACCTAGCTCAACTGAGAACACTATTTACTTACAAAATGCAAGGTTTAACGCGAAAACAACATCACCTTAGCAGTGACCCTTCGCACTTTTGTGCTCCAGAGAACCTGGAACACAAAGAATGTGAGGGTCATTGCTCTTGACCTGCTGCCAGGCAGCGTGTTTATGAGTTTGAACTAAGCGCATTGAATTACCGTTAACACTCCAATGACCAAACGCTCAATTGACCAAGCGATGCTTGTCAAAATACAGAAGCCTAGATTGCATGAAAAACTGCTGTGCCAATCGTTTCACTCATACAGGCGTTGAAGACGCAAACGTTTGTCATCCTGTGAAGTAACTTGACGAAGCTGCCGAAAATGCCTGTCAAAGAATGTATGTGGTACGTTGATTGCTTTTTACTGTTTCTGAAATCAAATGTTTTTTGTGATAAGGGGAGACGTGTTGTGTGTACAATCGTAAAGTATATATTACATATACGGTAGGCTACTTATGCATAGTTTTTACATAAGTCTTCAGAGGACGAATGCAGTCGAATTAATTCTCAAAAACTTTACTAGCAAGTCGATTTCACGTGGTTTACGCATCTTCAGTCTAGCACATTGCAAGCAAAAGCTTGCAGGTGAAATGACAAGATTTAGAGAAAGGACGCGAACTATAGCTTCAGGGAGAGAGAAATCCTCGCTAACTCACCTTTCCGCGGACTCAGCTTTTCATCAGCTAGTCTTTCATCATATTTCACCCATAAGCTTTTGCTTGCTGTTTACGGGACTGAAGATGCGTAAATCACGTGGAATCGATTTCCTAGTAAAAAGATTCGGGAATCGATTGGACCGCGTCATTCTTGTGAAGACGTATTGCTGAAACATCATTTGTGCAAGTCCAAACCATCGCAAAGTGGTGATAGCAGAGCACGGCAGGCAGTGGCGGATTAAGTGGGTGCTGACGGGGCTACAGCCAGGGCCCCCATCAGTCACGGGTCCTAATTTAGTGCTTTGCCCTATTAAAGACAGTTTTATATATGTATATACTGTATATAGAAAGGGCCCCTTTCCACGTTTCAGCCAAGGGCCTCACACAATACAACCTTAATCCGACACTTACGGCAGGCAGATTTCTTGAAAGCTCACAGCAATCCTAGAGGCAAATTTCACGTCATTTTTTGTCAATTGATATTGGCTTAGTTTCTGGCGGTGCTTTATGCAATGAAAAGGTGACTGAGTTTTCAACTTTTATTGCGTCTGTTGAGATCCCACCACAGAATATTATTTGAAAATTTGCTAAATAAAAAAGTTTACTTATCATTCCTTATGACAGACATTGCCGTGTGTGTTGTTCAAATTTTCATTTTTTAAGTGTCATGTCTAGGTGAGACACATGGCCCATATCACTGGTCTTTGTCAAGGCACATAATAACGCAAACGTACTTTGTCAACACATCCCAGGGTTAGTATTAGTTAATACACGAAAACATATTGAAGAGGAACAAAAGTTGAAGCAAAGCACCAGCAAAGGCGGCATTCGCTCAACCTTTGTCAAATCGGTTGAAACGTTACACAAAAAATCAAAAATGGAGACTTGTAATAAGTATCAGGCATTTGAAGCGAGCATATAAAAAAGTTAAAGATGCACATCGTTGAACAAAAGAATGCAAATGTTTCCACTGAAGGCATCGAGTGTCATGGAACAATGGAAGTTGATGCTTACGAACTCTACGTTTCCCGGGGATTTATGATGCAAATTTCGATAGGCGTTGTTAAAAGATTAAAGGCCATGTACAGGCGTTTATTACTAGACTGTGTATACTTTTCCCACAACTGACATGCAATAAGCACGACGCAAAGCATTTCTACGCGCTTCGGGTCTAAGCAAAGTTGTTTCTGGACTTGTTTGCAGCACAATAAAGTGATTTCACTTGTCTCTTGCAATAAGTCTCCACAAAGGTGCCGCAATCCAGAATTAATCAGCAAATTGCTTTACTGGGAAATCGATTTCACGTATTGAATGCTTTTTTCAGTCCTGTAAATTGCAAGCAAAGGCTTACGAGTGAAATGGTGAACACGTGAAGTATGATTTGAAGAAAGCAGGATGATTTTAGTCTCAAACGCAAGCTTTGGCCATTGAGCTGGTCACACACGAAAGCGGAAAAACAAAACTGAAGCCAATTACTGAACCATGAGCTTCAAACAACGTGGTGATGAGTCAGGAAAATAGCAGTGGTCTAGTTGACGTGGGAAAATTTATTTGTCTGCGAAGAAATTTCATTCGCTTGCTTAGTTGGGTTTATAAGTTTATCCCTTTGTTCAGCACAATTCAAACATTTTTGGAAAGCTGCGTTTGCAAGAGTTCTCGCTGCGTATCTCCAAGAACGGAAGGCTCTGGGTTTGCTATGAGCTTTCAAAGAATCTGCCGGCCATGCTCTGCTTTTATGACTGCGATAATTCGTGCTTCCACACAAGCGGGAGGGCATTCGGGGGCAGTGCCCCGGCAAACTTTTTTGTGCCCAGAAGAAAACTGTTTTAAACATGTAATAAAAATTCCCTTGCCCGCTTAAAAATTATTTTTCACCCCTAAATCTTAAAGCCTGGCAACGGACCTGCTTGCACATATCCACTCTACATTCTAACAATAAGTCTTGATAAACGTGATACAGTAAAATCAGCTAGCAAACGGCTTCATTAGGAAACCGATTTGACAAATTTTACGCAAGCTTGAGTGATATCATTGATGTAAATATGGAATAGTAAAAGACACTACCTTCAGGGACCAAGAAATCGTTCGGTATGAAGATTTTAAAACCCCTGTTTTGGTGCTTTGCATTCTATTATGCAAATAATTTGAGAATAGTTCATGCGAAACATCTCTTATACCATATTGATAGAGTTTGTCAAGTAAAATTCCATGACCACAGCAATCAAATGCCTTTGATAAGTTTTAGAACGCAAATTGAAGTTTCAAAGACAAGTTGTGACCACAAAGTTAGCCTCACACGAAAGCGGAAAAGCCGAACTGACGCCAATTACTGAACCACTTGTCTCTGAATCATTGTCATCCTTAAGTGAGGCATGAAGTAGTAAGCCAAGATATTACTGCTCACCAAATACAAGGCTCACACTGATCAGAGAAACATTTGGTGTTGCAGGTTTTTCATCCTTTTCAGGAGGAAAAATTACACCAGTTACAGTATCTTACAGTACCTTGTTGCAGTTGAAAATGATTTGGTGTTGAGCAGGATAGTCGCAACAAATATTCAGAAGGCGTTGAAGACCACTCTGAGACCAAACGCACATATCTCATTAGCAAAGAATAGGTAATTAACATACATTTTTCTCACATGCATCCCGCTCTGGTTGCGCCCACTTGGATTGAAATCTCAAGTCAAGCAGCGAATGGACTCAAAACCTTTCGCCTTTTCCTCGTTAATTGCAGTGAAAGGGTCTGAAAGACAAATACCTCACTTCATTTGCTTAGTTTTGTTCTTCAGTCAAACGCCCTGGATGCATTTATAGGAAAAACCTGTGACGCCAAAAGGCCTTGACTGTGAGCCGGGAAGACTTGGTTGATAATTTCACGCGGCGCACGTGTACTCAACTCAGACTGCAGTTCTGTAACTATCTCGAGAAAACAGTGCGACAACCAGAACCGTCGCCAGAAAGTCTTCAATAGGGGGGCTTTTCGTTCGTGCAGGGGGGCTTGACATTCGAAAAATTAACTAAATCTCCACTTATTGGAAGCGTTTCATATTTCAATTTGGGTGGATTGGGACTTTTTTTGAGGGTTAAGCCCACTAAAGCCCCCTTATGGCGACAACCAGACTTGCCAGATTTTCTAACACCAAGCTGCCAAATGTGGCGGCCTGGAGATGGCGCCACATGAAAGTAAATGGTCACCACTAGATGGTGCCCATGAACAAAAAGTCACTGTGATAGTCACCACAAGCGAATTATCGTAGTTCACTTATCCCTATATAATGATAGTGCAACCTGGTAGTAGTAGAGTGAAGTCAGTGATGGATCTATATTGCTGCTGGTTGCTTTCCTGTTAGTTAATGTCCCGAATTGCCATCTTTCTCTTGTGCTTGCCTCAGTAGTTCAAGGCGATGCAGTCAACTGCAACACAATCCATAGTGAAATCAGCACGACAAGCCTATTTATAACAATGTCTCAATACTACATACGCTGAGCACATATCATGCACATATCATGTTACCCAAAACCACCAGAGATGAGCGGACTGTGATATTTTACGATCCAGATCCAGTCCTGATATTTTGAAACTCAGTCCAGGTCCAACTGTGGTCCAAAAAGTAAAAAAATTTAAAATCCAAGTCTAAATAACGTGCAAAAGATAAATAAATACAGCTTTACCCGGCTCAGGTAATCTTTTGGGCAAACGGTTCTTTTATTTGAATTAAAAATTAGTTAACGTTCACGTAGAAAGCTGGTTCTTTCAGTAGCTGCATTTTTTAGACGCTCTTTCGGGCAGTCCTATCGAAATCTCCACAAGTTTTGTAGTTTTCAATGAGGAACAAAAATTTGCCCAAATTGACCCCTGGTTACCTGAGGTGTAACAAAATTCCTTCACAAAGATCCCTCGTAAGGTAACCTTGATCAATTTGGGCAAAAGGTGTTGGTGCATGTAGGTTCACTAGTAAGTTACGTCAGCAACCTTTGACCGAAGCCAGCACGGTAGTAGAACACACGAGTAGAAGTCCTGACGACACAAATCAATTTGGCGCGAATGGCTCCTACTTAGCTCGTGGTTTTGATTGAGAAACAGGGAGGAGAATGCACGACGCCTTCTCCGTCAGAGGAAAGAAATCGGATCCAGAAAGGGTCTGCACCAAACCCGTAACCAGGGGGGAGGAACCCCCTCACAGAAAAATTTTCTCCCCCCCTGGAAAAATGTGTTGGACATGGTTTAAAATTATTGGGCATAGTTTAAAAAATTTGGGACCCTCTCATGAAACTCTTTGCTCCCTTGGTGTCTCAAGCTGGTTACGGGCCTGGCCTGCACCGTGTGCACGTGGTAAAATGCCAAAGCATTTTATTGAGGACGTGATCTTTGACCAAACAACTCTGTGGAACCTGTCCACCATCAAAACAGAGCAAAACGAGGCTAACGTGCCAACTGCCAACGATGGGGAGCACTTGTCTGCATTGATCACTTTCAAGTTTTCCGCAAAGATTACTCACACCCCTTGAATACTAACCCAGGGTGATTTCCACCCAGACAGGAGTGGTGGCCACGTGGTCTCTAGGTGAAAATCACCCGACGTTATGGTTGATTGTGAGTTCGGGTGAAAATCACTCGACATTATGGCTAGTGTGAGTTCGGGTGAAAATCACCCCACGTTATGGTTAGTGTGAGTTCGGGTGAAAATAACCCCACGCTATGGTTAGTATAAGTTGGGGTGAAAATCATCCCATGTAGTGGTTAGAGTGAGTTTTTGGTTTCCCTGTTAATGCCTTGACATCGTACAAATTGACAAACTCCACTACTTTATAGTTTTCATATTTCATTTTGGGGGTGCTCGGTCGATAGGGGAATTGGGTGGGCTTAGCCGACCAAACGCCCCCTGTGGCGAAGGGACTGGCCGTACGTGAAAGTCATGAAAGTCAATAGCAGTGCCGCGATCAATCTGATTGCCCAACAATTGTCGTAAAGCATTTGCCCATTTTCGGCAAGTTTACCTTATGTGCATGATTATCGTAAAAAATTTGCCCATTCTGGGCAAGGTTGATTAATGTGGCTGAAAATTGCAATGAAAATAGAAAAATTTTATGTCTCAACCTAATTTACTTTTATCGCAGATAGAACCACAAGCTTGAAATGAGGTTCTGTTAAAACCTTAAACTGACCACCAATGACGTCTACTGGCGGAATGTTTGGATTTTTCTTTATTTTTTGTTAATTTGTTAAGAGCACTTCTCACATTTTTGTTTGGAAAATTGCTTTTGTTCTTCATAGTATAAAAATTTTTTAAACACATTTTTTTATTGTACGATCTAAAGCAATGTAAATAAACTGGCAAATTTATAATCCACTTTGTAAAATTATTTACAAAGAGGATTTGTGAAATTATTTACAAAGCAAAATTATTACGAAGTGGAAACAGCAAAAGAAGCAGGTTACGACGCCTCAAGAACGATATCCCACGGGGTTCTGTCCTGGCGCCCCTTCTCTTTAACATCTATATCTCTGACCTGCCAAATACCGTCTCCAGAAAGTATGCATATGCTAATGATCTAGCAATCATGCATGCTGATGGAAACTGGCAGGCAGTGGAAGGGGTGCTCACCAAGGACATGGAAACTCTAGGTGAATACCTCCAGACTTGGAAGCTGAAGATTAGCACTACGAAGACGGTGTCGGCAGCCTTCCACCTCAACAACAAGAAAGCTAAACGTGATCTTAAAGTCAAATACAACAACGAAACCCTGCCCTTCTGCTCCAAGCCCAAATACCTCGGAGTAACGTTGGACAGGTCGCTCACGTGCCGTCGACACCCAGAGTCAGTTCGCAAGAAGCTGACATCACGCGTCCCACTCCTGAGGCGGCTTGCTGGCTCCAGCTAGGGTGCTGGAGCAACAACGCTGCGAACAGCCACCCTAGCCTTGGTGCACTCAACCACAGAGTACTGCGCGCCTGTTTGGTGCCGCAGTGCTCATACCCGCCTCATCGACCCCGCCATCAACGACGCCTTGCGAATTGTGATTGGAGGCCTGCGTCGCACACCAGCGGACAACCTTACAACCCTCGCAGACATCCAACCTGCTGAGCTTCGTCGCAATGCAGCCACACTGTCTCTAGCACGTCGTGCCATGTAGCCTGGACATCTGCACCGCTCAGCGCTCACCCGTCCATCGAGTGCAAACGCACGGCGCCTCAAATCGAGACACCCATTTGTACCCGCCGCACAACATCTCATCAGTTTATCTGACAACAGCAACATACGTGCGGCGCAGTGGGGATCACCAATGGAATGCGAAGTGGACGGACAAGCCCCACAAGTCTCCGCAGTTTCATCACCGACACTGGCACCCACCCACCCGGAATGACCCTCCCAAGAAGAGCATGGGTCCGGTTTAACCGCCTCCGCACCGGTGTCGGACGTTTCCGCTCCCTGCTTGTACAAATGGGGTATGGCCTCCTCTGCGGCCTGTGAGTGTGGCGGAGAAGAACAAACAGTCGACCATGTTGTCCTCCACTATCCACTCCATCGACCTCCGCATGGACTGCATGGCCTGATGGTTCTGGACGATGAGAAAATTGAATGGCTGCTCAACACCTGTCCCGGGATCTAGTGCGGCCAAGCAGTGGTTTCAACAACTCGCTCAAAAGAAGAAGAAATTATTTATTTCAAACACAATATTAAACTCAAGTTTTTCTTACCTTACCTCCGATATTCAACTATTCTACAATTTGCATTTTTTAGAACTGAATCTTCATCCACATTCGTTATCACAGCAACGTATAATGTCGCACATGCACCACAACTTTTCTAGTCGCATTAGAAATGGAAACATTAAGTTGGTTAACGCACAAATATGTGTTTCTCAGCAAAAACCGAAGACCTTTGCAATTTCTTTCATACGTTGGTGCCCAAATCTTGACTCAGGAACAGGTTCTTGGAGAGCAGAGGTGTAGTGGGGCGGAAACGCGCGAACGGCGTTCCCACAACTTTTCACTGTTTGCTTTAAATGAGTTTGAAGCTGTTTTGAAATGGCTATTTCTTTGGGTGCGTTCCCACATCTTTTTGTTGGCACTACATCCTTGACATGGAGAGTGCCCGACTTGAAGCTAACTAATGGCTTTTGAACACACTGTAGTTTTGTAAGTTTTATAACTTTCAATTCAACTCTGCCTAGCCCACTGTCAGTACTCATGCTTTATATTGGTGTGTTCCTTCATTTACCTGCTAAATATCATTAAAGCAGGCTATTCTTTCCATCCTCGTAAACCTTTGCTATTAAATTAGCAAAACTTCTACTTATGGATTACGATGAATTAGCATAGTCACAAACCAAAATTCAAAAAATGAATGTTTTGTAATTGTGTCGCACATGGTATGCAAAACTTTTTAAGAAGGCTGCTGGTGAAGTAAATTAGGGCAAAGGCAGTAAATCAAATTTTGAGATAACTTAAAGATTGTCTTTTTTGCAGACAGCGAGGTATTCGGTCCGTTGCAATGACTGCTGCACTTCCGAATGTTTCAGCCAGAACTGAACCTACTTTCAGCTCAGCTGGTACCGCGAACTAATACAACGGAAGACAGGCTTGTGATAGTCTAACACAGTAGCGGACACAGGCTAATTTGTGGGGGGGTGCGATATCCATTTGCATTGAACCCAATGCTTCACAGGACCATATTGCGTAAATCAATCACTTTCGTATACGTACATTTACGAGGAAACAAGACTAAGCTTGATTTAGAAGAAGCTTGAGTTATAAAACTGGTCAAATTTTAACACTGCACCGTCACGGAACCAACAACCAATGTGGTACATAACAACGATAAGACGTAGTCACTGGCGTCGGCGCAGGTACATCGACTCGAGATAAACAGTTCACGTGACGACATAATACTTATTCTCATTGTAGGTTAGGTTTGTTACAGCACAATTACCGGGGACAGTAGCCAGCATAGTGCAGTAGTGCTGTTTGACTTGTATGTTGCAGCAAGTGAGCGTAGCCACTTGGATGCGGTTTAGATCACTGCTCTTCAAATGTGAAACCTTATAGTTTTTAACTGTCGGTTGGAATAGTCTCCAACACCCATAGTAATTTGTGTATAACATTTGTTATTTGCAGGTAATTTTCATGAAATAACAAGAAGCGGGTTGATTCTGTTTATTTTGAGACCGAAATTAAGAGAACGGAAAGAAACAAACAATTCGGAATGAGTGAAAGCGCTAGAGCAGGGGTGTGCAACAGGCGGCCCGCGGGCCACAACCTGGCCCGCCAAGCCATTTAGTGTGGCCCTTGCCAACACTCTGATTTTTCCCCATTATGCATGAAAATCCTAATCCGACAGTTTATGTTTAGAAAGGCGCTAACATGGGTGAAAATACATAGTTTTTTATTTTATTTTGCTCTTGTCGCTGCGTACAATCTTTCGCCGTTTTGCCCGGTGCCTTTATTACTGAACCCCACTTTGTCGCTAATGTATTTCGTTGTTGCAGGCTTTCATAACGCTTGTTTACAACACTGTAATGTGACGTAATAATCACTGATAGTGGATGCTTGTCACTTCCCAGCCAACAGCCAGTGTTGCCACTGCTATTTTTTTTTCACTAGATCTGGGGTTTTTCTGTTTTATCTGGGGTTCTGGGGTTTTTATTAAAAATCTGGGTTTTTTTGACTCTGGTCAGATTTTAGAAATGTATGTTGTATTACTGTATTTCTATTCAAGAATGCAGTAGTTTCACAGGCGTAATAGCCTACCGTATGTGCAGTCAGTAGCCAGACAGACGAGTAGAGCTAGGCTTAACGAAATTGTTTGAAATACAGTGTAATGGTTTACAGATTAAGCACTGACTAGGCATAGGTCAGCACTCTAGGGCTGATATGGAAACCAAGAGGAAATAATCTGAAAACAGTCTGGTAGATTTTTACAAACTCTATGTGTATGAAAAGTATCCCAATTTGTCCCGTCATGCAAAAAGAATGACCTCTCTCTTTGGTAGCACTTACTGCTGCTGTGAACAATTTATCTCCAAAATGAAGCTCACCAAAAGCAGATGCAGAAGTCAGCTGACTGATGAACATTTGACCAGTCAGTAAGAGTGGCTACCACTTCTGTCAAAGCTGATGTTAATAAACTATGTAAGAACTCGAAATTTCAAGTGTCCCATTAAAATTTTAAACAAATAAAATTTTGCACTGTGAGAATTTTTTAACTTATTGTGTACATTGTACATGATAAAACTAAATTTTTCGTGTGGCCCAGCTAGATGTCTGAAGTTGGTTACATGGCCCACCGACAAAAGATGTTGCACAGACCTGCACTAAAGTAACGAAAAAGCGAAAGCGAGAAAGCACATCATTCATGGGAGTCCGCAGAAATTTTTCCAGGGGGGGCAACGTCGACATTTTGTTTTTCATTTTCAAATTGCTGACGATCAGCGTTCCCTCTAAGATAATTTTGCACTGAGCAAATATTTGTTTTAGTGAGCATGATTATTTTAAGGCTGAGAAAGTGGAGCTTTCAATGAATTACAAACTTTGTGAATTATATAATAAATATGCAATCTTATCAAAATACGAACAAAATACACATTTCATTCAAATAGCTTCTTGTTTGCGTGCTTTTTTTGGAATGTTGCAAGTGCGCGAGAATGAGATTTTACTGCGCAACAGTTCTGGTGGTCCTGACTATTTGCGCACCATAGAGGGAAGATTGCTGACGATGCAAATGGACGTTCACACAACGCTTTATCCTTACTACACTGCAAAGAAAATTCCGCATGTTCCAGTAACAATCACAAAAAAATGCTTCGTTGGGAGCAACAGCCAGGTACATTAGTCGGCTATTACGAAAATTTACACAGTAGGCTATCTGTACATTTTCAACGCAGGGCATTTCTTTCCAAGTAAGCATTGCCATGATCTGTAAAGAAAGAAGCATTGGATTGCCGTGGTTTTGAACTAAACCACAAAATTATGACTTTATTTTACTTAACAAGCAGGGCCGCACCCAGCTGATGTATTCAACTGAACTAACAACTGAACATGTTTTTAAAAATTTCAGGAGGGAATTGCCCGGTTGATCTCCTGATTGCGGGATCAGCTAGCAAGACGTGTCAGCATCAGGGTCGGCCTTAAGCAGATGCAGCTGCATTTGGCCCCGCGGCTCTGGGGGCTCCGCGCCATGATGTTTGAGAAGGCTGTTCATTTTCGGTTTATTGAGCACAGTGACATCATAACGACACGGTTGACTGAGCACAATGACGCCATAACGCCACTGCTCAGAGGGGCCCCTCGTCTAGGCTTTGCATTGGACCGCGCATTTTCTAAAGCCGGCCCTGGTCAGCATCACTTAGAAACAAGACCTGCAAACCTTTGGGATCTCTCCAAAGCGATCAATAAAACCTTGCTTGTCTTTGGCAATTTTTTCACAGTGAACTCTCATCATACACAAACCGGACAATTAAGTAGACCTGTATGTTGACACGATTACGGACAACATACTAGAATTAGAACACCATGCAGCTTTTGCAAAATCGACCAGGTGCATTATGAAAACTCGCTACAGCAAATATAGCTTTGCACTCAGTATTCACTCAGATGTCAGAACTAAACCTTAACGCTGTGCTTTTTGCTACTCATGTTGTTATTTCGCAGCATTTGGCACCAGGTTTCAAATCAAACAGATAAATTAGCTTTTCTGGCGATTATTTTATTAGTAGACGACGTTCCGCCCACCTATTCTGTCTAAACCTTAACGATTAAGACGCATTCCCACAAGCCTGTATAGGTGTATTCTAACAAGTCACGTAATTTTATACTGCCTGAAAAGAAGCCTGCATAAGTGTAGTTTGACACTCAGGCACGTTGGTCACACTCGCACTAATAATGGATTATTAAAACTTGTTGAAGCACTGCTATAGACCCACTCGTGCTTCTTTTCACAAAGTAGGCCTATTGTATAAACGTACGTGGCTTACCGCTATCAGCATGTCACTGCCTCGCTGCATTACCTGTCAAGATGTGTGCGTTCAACAGTCTCATGCAAAAAAACACCTGCTACCGTAATAAAAAGTAAACCTTTGCAGGTTTGTTGCCATGGTATTGTTACGCAATAAAGACCAACAGTAGAACGATTCGCTCACGACTTTCGCAACCCGCCTCTGTTGGCAAAGGAGGGAACACGAGTGCACTGCAAGCTCATCACTGCATGACACTATAACCATGAACCTGACTCTTGTGCAGTGAGTTTCATACCGGCAAAAAAACTGTTATTGCAAGAATCAAATCAATTAATCGGAATTTAAGATGCCGACTTCAGGTTTTTACAAAAATGTTTGGTTCTTAATCCCAATTTCCAGCAGGCAAATGCCCGTTTTGCACCCCTGTGGACGCCCATGCGATCATTGACTATTTCATATCAGGTTCCACAAACAAGGCTAGCTCATCTAATGAAACGAAGAAACGTTTTTGACTAATTGTTGGCGTAAGTTAATTTTTGTATCTTTAGCGATTTAGTAATGTGCAGTACAAAAATATTTTTGGTGATCATTTTCAATGAAATCAAGTGTCATGTCAACCCCTTTTTAGGACTGGTGGGGGATGCATCCCCTACACTCTCCCCTGTGTCTGCGCCTGGTCTAACATCTGACAAACCCTGGGACGTGCAGAGCGGCTTGGAGATGATTTTATCTCAAATATTTTCGATTGCAATGTTTATGATTTTATCTCAAATATTTTCGATTGCAATGTTTAAATTTTACGTGCAAAGGCTTTTCCGGTGCGATCTGTGCTTTCTTTTCAAAAAGGGTGAATTTAAACGATTTGTGTACTTTTAACCTTTAGTGAAACACGGAACATTGTTTCATTTTCGCATCAAATGGTGAAAGTGGTTTTGCGACTAATTGCTTTTAGCTTCCCAGCACCGTCTGGTGGTGTTCATGCAACATCTGCACTTGCGCGAACCAGTCAAAACCGGTGTCGAGAATCGTATCGGTTGAGCACATTCTTGCGGTTTCCAAATGGTTTGAACAATCCCACCCTTCTTGCAGCTTCTGGCTTATTTTACACTGGTTTAGATGACATCGTGCAATGCTTCAGGTAAGACGGCATCGGGAGTATTGACTGTTCTGTTTAGCTTTGTTCGTTATGTTTTTAGGAAAAATAGATGATTACTCTGCACATTAAAATCTATAGTCATTAAGTAGTTTTGTTTTGCAATCAAATCGTCATTTTAGGGCAGCGATTCTTAAGTTTTTAGGTCTAGTTTCCCACTAAGGCTAATCACCAAGTTCGAATTTCCCTCCTGATAATTTTAGTGACGATGTTTTACGGAATGCTATTTAGCCAATACTGATAGTAACTATTAGCTCGGTGGTGTATAGGTTTCGCATAATAGATATAACAATTGAAAGGATTTACTAATAGTTTTCACTCAAGGATTTCACTCATTTACATCATTTCAATCGAACTGAAAAGTAAAGCGCTCATGTAAATTTTTAATGTGATTTTTGCGATTGCTTTCACTTCACGAACATCTCGATACAAGAATTAATGGTAAAAATCTTGATTGTGTTATTAGAAGGGGAGACTTGTTTCAACGTGTTGCAAGCTCTGTCGTCAAAAACTGTTTTAGCATAATCGGGCATGATTTCACTGGTGTTTCTGCAATGGTATGAGACTTTTTCGCTTTAGCAATGCGAAGTGCAACCACATAGGATACCCCAACGAATAAATTTGCTTTGTTAAATGCACGTCCTGCATCCAGTCTGACACGTTTGAGACAAGCTTCCTTAGGCTTAAAGCAGCCTACTCAATCGACTTGCTAGGTTTCTCCTTGTGAGCGTTGTTCAAATGCTGCTTGAGCTGGAATGATTTCAAACAGCTGTTAGCCAGCGTTTTCATGTACAGCATACCCTTGCGGGATATATTCTCCATCTTTTTGGAGGCAAGTAAAGCCATATCTGATGTAGCCTTTGCTTGTATTTTCGCTTACTAGCCTTCGCAATCGACATTTTTGCACCACACTAGATGTATTCGAAAAATAATAATTCGCTAAGACGTAGTTTGTCATGTTTCACCGCAAAAAATTTTTAACCTAACTAGTTACAACATCACATCACCTCATCTTCACCGAAGTATAATTTCAATTTAGCGTTGATAAATTATTAAAGTCAGCTTTTTTACATATCATTTGCGCTTACGCAGTACGCTTAAACCTAACTAACTACTTTAGCGAGGTGCCGTGGCTACCTTAAACAACAACAGTCGTTATTCCTTTGTGTCTTTTGAACATTGTTGAATGCTAAAAACGCAATAATTACATAACAATGCACTAGTTGACAAGTAGATGTTTCTTTAAAAATAAGTTTGTAACTAAATATTTAGATTTCGTTCCTTAGGTATTGGAGTAAAACAGTTTCTCACTGCACCAAATCAAAAAGAATTTCCCACCGGTTTTAAGAACCCCTGTTTTAGGGCCATAAACAATTGACAAAGATGATTCAGCAGATAGCAGCACCAATACGTCAGCAACTCGCTGCAAAATTTTTGCAGTCTTGAGTGCTGGATCGGCATTGCAGATAGATAATGCGAAATGAAAGTACAAAAATGCATTACTAAGCGAAAGCTAGCAAATTCTGAATTCTTTCTTCGGCAGTTTATTTATCTAATAACAAGAAGCTCACATAATGCGGCACTTATCCATTGTAGTTTGACTATTACTGCAATCATGCACATCTGGGGTTATTGAAAAGATTGGTTTTCTTTCGTTTTTTAATCTCAAATATTTCTTTTCTTTTCGATACACGGTAATTGCTTCCGGCTAACACTGACTTTTTACAGGAAAACAATATCCATTAACAACGAATTTTATTTTTCTCCTACGTTTTTTTTAATCATTCAAAATGACACCAGTCCAGTAAACCGTAGGTTTATAATAGATGTTCTGGGAAAATAAGTAACATATTGTATTGTATTGTGCAACGTCTTCACTCCCACACGCAAAGCGCTAGACTTTAAACATGCATCGCAGTAAAGAGAAAAACACAAATACAGGTAAGAAGACGAGGATATATACATTGCGGTTAGTATAGAATATACGCTTGATGGCGCTAATGCATTTACTGTACTTTGATGAAATGCAAGCTTTTAAAACACACGCATGAATGTTGCCATTATGATTGTTATAATGAAGAACTGCAATGATTTCCAAGTACATCGATGTATAGAATGCATGAGGGTGTTAGAGGCTGCGAAGGACCAAGGGTCATCTAGGTTGCAGACCTCCCAAGGACGAAGCTGCTTACAGTGTAAAAGAAACAGTGTATAATAGTTAGTAAAAGTCTTTTGCTCTGAGTATAAATGTAATACGTGCAATGCGGTTATATGGTAAATTGAAGTAAAATGCGTTCCAGACAAATACAAGCCACCAGAAGAAAAACGTTTGTTAGATTAAACATTTACTGTTTTTATACATTCAAAAATATTCGTGAATGCCAAAGAGGAAATGCCTCAAAAGCTATATACCGCTGGAGCACCGCAATAGTGTCACGAGATTTAAGTAGGTTGAGAACCAGTCGCGCAATCATGCTTTGCGGAAAAGAACTCGTCAATGCATTTATGAGAACGGAAATGCATTTGTTTTTTTTCTATAAACTATAGGCATCCCACAGCCTCATACACTGTTTTGATGCGACCAGTTTCTGTGAACGCAACAAAAGCCTACCGACGTAACACATAACAGAGATACTTCATGATTTGACACTTTCCACTGTAACAGCGATACGTAATTAAATCAATCCACTTGGTTGATGTACAACAATAAATAAAAACACGAAGTATGGGTCTAGTAGCTGAGTAGTACGTATTTCTTATACTCTGCCAGAAAAAGTGCCAAACACGTTTTATTTTTTATATCCGGAGGAATTTTTACCACATTTCTATTGTACTGTATTTTATCATTCTAGCACCTGACTTTGAACGTGCTTTTGGTAAAGCAAATTGTCGAGTTTTGATTTGTCTTGTGTTATATGAATGAACATCTGCAATGAGTTTAAAATAATTGTTAAACGAGCAGGTGACTGAGAGGTAGTATATTTGTACATGAATTTGCTCACTTCAAGGTTGTATAAATCTTTTAGTTGCAGAATCTTTTGCATTTTATAAATGGTAGTAACTTTGTTAGTCAAAAGTTTATCTGTGTTTAAGCATCTCATGGCGCGGTTTAAAACAACCGATATTGGTTGTAGATGACATGAAGCTGCTCTTCCCCAGGCAGTAATCCTATACTGTGCTCGTGAGTCTATTAAGCTGTGATACAACATACGTAATGGTTGGTTATTCAGTATTCACATAATGTTTAACTTTATACATTACACCGACATATTTGGATATAGTAAAACACAACTGTTTACAATGCTCTTTCCAAGTCAGTTTTTCATCTACAATTACACCAAAGTACTTGTGAGTTAAGTTCTTTCGATACGATTACTGTTTACATTTATCACAAAGGATTCAGTGCATACATGTTTGTTTGTGATCAACGTATATTTTGTTTTGGAAATATTTAGTTAGAGTTGTTTGCAGTTAGCCAATCCATTACTTTTGTCGTTTCACGATTAGCCGAGTTTTATAATTTTCCCAGATTGTTGTCGCTTTGAACTAAGACTGTATCATCAGCAAAAAGTATACTTTTCATAGAAATTGATTTCGGTAAGTTGTTTATAAATATTAAAAAAACATAGGGCCTAAATTTGAATCCTGGGGACCCCAGAAATAATTGAATTGAAAGATGATTTAATATTTCCCCCTTGAACGTATTCTTTTCTGTTGTAGAGACAAGACTGTATTAGTTTGAGCGCATTTCCTCTTACGCCGTAATGCTCGAGTTTTGTTAGCAAACTGGAGCGATTCACTGAGTCAAATGCTTTTCTCAGATCTAATAAACCGTACATGATATAAGTTTTTTATCGAAGTTCTGAAGAAGGTTTTCGTACAAGTCTGTAATTGCCAAGGATGGGGAATGGTTGTTGCTGACTCAACAAGTTGTTTTTGGTGAAATAATCGTTAAGTCTTACGTACAGTACCTTTTCAAAAAGGTTTGAAAAGTATTGTATGTTAGAACTGATATCGGTCTGTAATTAGTAGGAATTTCGCTATCTCCCGACTTAAAAATTGGTACTACTTTAGCGATTTTTAGATTTTCCGGAAAGACACCGTCACATATGCTTTCGTTTATAACATTTGATTGAAGCGGTGCTAGCAAGTATTTTGACAATTTCAAAGTGCGCACCGGAATATCATCGTGACCACATGATTTTTTAGAGTCTAATCCGTTAATTAGTGTAAGTATTTCTTCACGAGTGGTTGGTGATAAAAAAATAGATTTCACTTGGTGTGGCAGAAGATATTTTTTTATATTTGTATCAGTAGTTTTAGATGGGCCAGTAGGAGTGAAATTTGCCTGAGCTGAAGTAACAAAGCTATGAGTTAATGCATCTGCAATTAATTTTGTGGATGAGTGAACTCGTCCAACAACTTTTAATCTTTGAGGAAAACTAGATCGTTTGGTTTTGCCAAAAATATAATTAATTAACGTCCACGTTTATTTTAAGTTTCTGCTGTTTTGGGCAAATTGCCCTTCGTAGTATTTGCGCTTAGCTAATTCCTTGACATGAGTAAGGCGGTTTCGGAATTGTTTGTAAGTTTCGAAATCTATAAGTAATTTTGATCTTTTGTAAACGCGAAACAAGTGGTCTCTATGTTTGATAGAAGAAATGATCCCTTGTGTTATCCATGGTTTTAGTTTAAGTTTATATTCCCTTCTTGTGTATTTCCGAATAGGCGTGTGTGTATCCGCAAGACTTTTCATGGACCTTACAATGAAATCAAATTTTTCACTTAACATTCCATTCTGAGTATTGCATCGGTAACGAATCTAAAGTTTCGTGCAGATCGCGATCAAAAGCAATGGCATCAACGTTACTTGTATCTCTAAAAAATCCTTGTTTGACATCTCTTTTTAATCGAGCTTTACTCACAGTCAAATAAATTGGATAGTGATCACTAATATCATGCAGCATAATATAGGGCTTGATTGCGGTGGATAAATTATTTGTATTATATATGGTCCATACACGACTCTGCTTGGTTTACCACTCTGGTTGGTTTATTTATTGTTGGGTAGCAGCCAAGACAGCATAACGTTTCTGTATACTGTTGTATTCTGCTGTCGTTTGTTGCATTAAGTAGATTTATGTTAATATCGCCTAATACATACTACACGTAGTTATTTTTTGCGATTTTTGTGGTTGTTTCAGAAAGTGATTGAGAAAACTCATCTATTTTGTATTGAGGGTGTCTGTACGCTATTCAGATTATTATTTTCTGACGTTTTCCTAATATCTCCGACCATATGTTTTCACATCCATACATTTTGAACTGGAGGTCACGTCGTTGAAGATACTTCAAATTATTTTTGAAACATATTTCATGGAGATTGACTGGCAGTGAAGATCTTGCAGTGCATCAGTAAAGCAATGTCACCTCCCAATTGTTTTATTTTTCTTTTATCTATATATCCTTTTTGCGATACACATCATCTATGCTTGGTAGCTTTAAATGCTGTGCTTGTAGTTATGATGTTCTACATTTTCTTTTCATAATATGCGTCATCTTTATCTAAATAAGACCTGGGTAGACTTCAAATGCTATGCTTACAGCTATGTGTCCCACTGTGGCACAATATATTATCTAACCTTGTGAAAATTGCTTTGGTGAACTAATTTGATCTTGTTTTAATTTGGAAACCTGTCTGTTATCGTGTTGGTGTTGTTATGGTCTGCAATATATTTGCTTGTTTGTTTGTTTTTGTGGTGTTTGTGTGATTTCGGATGGTACTTTTTTGTTTCGTGTTTCTTCAGTTTCCCGTATATACTGCACTCAGTGGCGTGCAGAGGGTGGGGGGGGGCGAACGGGGCGACGGCCTCAGGCATTCAAGGCAAGGGGGCATCCAAAAAGTAAAATTACAAAAATTACATTTTGATAAAATGCTAACCAAATTCTTCTGTGTATTGTAATGTTACTTTTGCAATCGGAAATCCCGAGCGGCATGCGCGCAAAGCTTCGCACTGTAGCAGCAAGCAACAATAGAGATCACGCGCCGCGATCACTCTATTTGTGCTTGTTCGGACACTTATATATGGGTGTTGTTCTTCGCGCACATTCCATTCGTGGTAAACCGCGCATTCAGCGCAACGTCAACGGAGAGGTTGCAACAACAGTCACAACATACCTTCCTTTTTGCAATGAACCGCACCGATCGCATGTTGTTTGTGTGAAGGCTGCGCCCGGCACGACCTTCACATCCTGGTCACAGAACCATTTTGTTGCGATCGGAAAGCCCGAGCGGCAAGTGCGCAAAGCTTCGCACACTGTGGCAGCAAGCAACAATAGAGATCACACGCCACGATCACTCTATTTTTGCTTGTTCACGCCACTTACATATGGATTAGAGATGGCACGGGCCGCTCACAGTCCAGCCTTCGGGCAGTCCGCTAAAGGTTTTGAAACAGTCCGCTAACAATTTTTTTAGCGGTGACGTCATTCCGGGCAGCTACGGTCTGCTCGCCAATTAGGCGAAAAGTTTTGTTTTTGCAAACTTTCAAAATCTAACAAGGAAATGTTTTGCTGCTGTTCTCTCCTTTTTACCATTCTGATAGTGTTCTGTTTCACTTATTTCCACGGAAACCAGTGAACTATGTTATGAACCAATCAAAGTAACAAACACTTACATTTATAGTCTGTCGCTGTCGCCGAGGTTGAGGCAGAACCGTCGCCAGAAGGTTTTCAGTAGGAGGCTTTGCGTTTGTGCGGGGGGCGGGGGGGGATGACTTGACATTCTAAAAATTGACAAAAACTCCACTGATTTACAGTGTTTAAAGTGTTTCATGTTTCAATTTGGGGTCTTGGAGCTTTGTTTGGGGGACTAAGCCCACGTAAGCTCCCCCGTGCCGACGGGACTTGGTTTAGGTTTAGGACAGGTGTTATCAAACTTTCTCTAGCCATGTGCCCCTTCAGCATTTCGATAGCTGAGCATGTACCCCTAAAATTTCTTGTGACCAAAAGGCCGTGGAAGTAATAAGAATGTATTTACCAATAAGCATATAATGATTTTGAAAATAATATTCACTAATGTTTGTATAAATATTTCGAAATGAATAAAATGTAAACATATTTTTTCCCGTCTATTGCTATCCTCATATGTACCCCTTCAGGGGGCGTACATGTACCTCACTTTGGGAACCCCTAGGGGTACATGTACCCCAGTTTGGATTAGGTGTAGGATTAGGTGTTAGGTTTAGGTTACGGTTTTAATGTTTGGGTTCAGTATGTTACTAGCAAGTGTAGTGCAGCCTAGCACACACTTTACGTGTGTTAGTGTCACGTTACGGGCGGCGGATGGATAAGTTGTCAGAAGTGTTCTGGCGGACCCATAGCCAAGACTACATGATTTTATTGTCCAAAGGACAATGAACTGAAAACTTTATGTGGTGTTAGTTTCCTATTGAGGTTACGGTATATTACGGGCCACGGGCTGGTCCGGTGCAGAAAATTAGTAAATAAGTTGAGGTTTGGCTTAGATGGACCGGGCCGGGCGGTTTCATGTTAACTCCGGGGAGCCGGGCTGCAAAAGTGCTGGCCCGTGCCATCTGTTATATGGGTGTTGTTCTTCGCGAACATTACATTTGTGGTGAACCGTGCATTCAGCGCAACGCCAGCAGAGAGGTTGCAACGCTACTAACACTTGCTGCGTGGATCTGATGGAAACTTGCTTGAGGGGGCACACAAATCTATTTGAAGTGACCCGAGGGAGAGATGCAGTAATGCGATCGTTATCTTACGGCCTTGCACCTTATCTCTCTTCCCACTTTGTAGGCTGGCCAATTCTAACTATAGCCTATTTCGAATCTGCGATTTGTAGTCTTCAAAATATCTCTCGATTCTCTCTAGAACCTGGGTTCTAAAACTGGGGTGTGAAAGGTTCTCAAGTGTGGTACGAGTGAGGCGGAGACATATTGGTGAAATGTATTAGAGGCATTCTTTTTATCATTTGTACACTCACTATCATTTCACTATAAACGCAGTAATCAAAACAAAGCAGACAGTGCAGTGAACAAAAACCGAGACCTCTTAAACTTGCTTGTTCAAAGTTGGATTCATGAGTAACAAACGCTCTATGTTTCGGTGATGTCTTGCCTGCTTGGTTTCATATTTAGTGGCAATGGGAATTGTGTCACAGGACTACATCATGCGTGGCAATTTAGCGATAGATTCTTCGCTTTCAATTGTTGTAAAAAAATCAAAATAATACAATACATTTTGCAGAGAGAACACCATTCGGAGCTGCTGAAATACCTTTGGCGCCAAGTACGATACGATACGCTGAAAAACGTATTGTTGTTTTGAACAGAGAGACAACGGTCGTTATGAAGCGTACTTCACGTTTTTTACTTGCAAAAACTGCCATACAAAACTTTGCGTACTTGCAGTTTTTACAACCAGGGCTGCCAATGAAATTGATTGAAAAACCCCGTACAGACCTATTAAAAATCTTCGATTTAAACAGAAAACCTCGGTTAGGAAGATCCACAAAATCAGGTGAATCTTTCTACTATCGAGGCTTCAGTCAGTCATAAACAGTACATGTTGTATCTAGAACTGTTTTGTGACTGTAAATTGTTTCGTTAACCGTAAAAAATCAAACGAATACAAATATTCTGATAACTGGCAAGCTTATTGATGCTTGTTCGAAAGCGCATTGCTGCAACCATGGGTGCAATTAGGCGGGAGACGTGTCCCCTCACTTTTTCAGACAGTTGGGATATAATATACCATGTTCCCCACATTTTTATCTTTAGATCTTGTGTTTGGAGAGGTTTCAAAAATAAAAGTGACGCTTGTCACGTTTTGTGTGAAGAGCTTTTCATGTTAAATGTTACACATAACCAGTTGATGTTGAAACAGGTTTGGTGTGGTATCACTGATTCTGATATAGTATAAATTTTAGTTTCGATAAAATGATTTTTAGCATTTTGCAAGTTTCTAGAGACCGAGAAAGATTGTTTACTGCTTCTGTCCGACATTTTACCCTGTGTGGTATACTTGAAGAAAGGTCGTTGTTTTGAAACAATAATAGTTTAACAGTTGTATCTGTGAGAGATCACAGTTGTACAGCCATGGTTTGTTTCGTGCAGAAATGGAACTGCCTTTGCTATAACGTTGGTTGTAACGTATTCAGAAAAAGACAGCGTAAAATTTAAAGATGCAAGTTAATAATGTTAGACAGTTACATGCAGCGGTAGCTATGCATGCAGCGGTCGCTTGCTGTTCATGAAGTCTAGCAGAATTATTGTTTTATAGGTGTGCAAACAAGCTGTTCTTTTGATGAACAAAAGTGTCAATTAATAGCCTATCAGTATTAATTGTCGGCTAATCTCGAATGTTGACATTACTTATTGCCGAGTTCATGACATTTACTTGTAACAGCAGATGTCATTGTATGTGATCACGCTGTACGTTTGTCAAAGGTTGGAATGCTGATCATATTGCTGAACTATAGTACCATGTCCAGTAACAAATATAAGTAAATTAATTTGTAAATCATCTGTAAGGATTAAGCAAAGCGTGATAAGTGTTGCTTTCAAAACACCTATATTCTCTGAAAAACAAGACTGAGAATCTATATGTTAAAACTTCCCTTCTGCATCGATCCGATTACCATATTGGTTTCACAACAAGCTGTCAGTCCACATTTTACAACAAAATTGCGTCCATCTCTGCAACTCAATAGAATAACAGCTTTTCTCATTTTCATTTAAGCTATAGCAAGCAGACCTCTTTGGCAAGACTAGAATACCCGAGTGCTCTGCATGCTTCTCATCACCAGAACTGCCAGTCTCTTCACGGCCACAACTGCCGCAATATCACCATCGGTGAGTTGAGCCAAGGGCACGTAGTTGTTCAACTTGCATGTGTTTTATATAGTGTTAGTTTCAAGATGGTTTTATTCATGCCCAAACTTACGTATGGAACTATTGTATTGACATTCTAATGTTTTTATCTCATCGCATCAACTTAAACGGGATCAAAATCAAAATATCTACAGGTGTTTTCATCGATGAAAAGTGAGGTTGGCCATAAAATCTGAAACAAATTGAAAAGTTGTTAGCTTCTGCATCTAATGTGATTTAGAAAACGACAAACATTTCACATATCAATGCACTCAAACTACTTTAGTATAGTTTTGTATACAGCCACTTTAGTTGTGTTACAGTTGAGAATCTACAACCATTTCACATTAAAAATCAAAGCAAAGCAGAACAATGTATTGCGCAACATGACTTTCAGTAATTACGATGCGAGTGTAAGGTCAATTTTCAAACGAAATTTTACTTGTTTGATTGCATGCATCACTAACGAGATTATAAGCCTGTTTCTCCCTGACTCGAGTATCGCGCGTATTTTTAAAAGGTCTGTTTCAACACAGGTCTCATCACTAGTCCGACAAGCGATTAGGACTTCTGTTTGCTTCGTAATCGATAAAGTTCAAGCGAAAAACATCAACACTTAATTGTCACGGATAAGAGGCTTTCAAGAATTTGTTTGGTTGAGAAGCAAGGCATAATAGGCATTATAAGGAATTATAAAATGCGTTACATTGTGATTTATGAACGATTTGTAAACGTTTTTGTGACTTTGAATACATTGATATCGAAACGTTTTTTGAAAACATTGTAGAGCAAAATACTTCGATTCATAACGTACTTTGGAGACATCTTCGATTCGCAACGTACTTTGACATATACAGACTTGTGGTAGTGGTACCGAATACTGTAATACTGTAGTTCTCCAACGCTTTCTGTTGAAAATGAATTGCGCATGATATCGTGGCGAAGAATTTTTCTGATGGGAAGGTGTGTTATAGATTCCCTATAGAACCATACCGGAGACTTGATAAACGTTACTAGCAGCCCGCGTGTTCAGTGTTAATAAATGGGTACTTCACGTAACTTACACGCAATGCTGACACTGACTCACCATCAGGGCCGCCGGAGCAGTGGTTAGGCAGGGGGGGAAGTAAAAGAGTTGAGGGCAATGGAAACTTAAAAAAATCATTACCGGTTATATTTGCTTCTGTTCATCAACAATGTTGGCTTCAAAAAATAACAGAAATTATGGAAAACCATTCTGAATTTTCTGGGTATGTGAATAGCTGCAATAAATTTGTTTCAAGTCGATCTTGATGCAATTACCTATGGTAGTATTATGAAAATGCACCTCCGCTCCCGTTGCTCTCTTTTAGACAGACCAGGGGAGGCAATGTTCCCGCCATGCCCCCTTCTCCGGCGCCCCTGCTTGCCACCAATGCAGCATTTACTAAGAAAGTAGTGGTCTTGCCCACGTCGCAGAGTAAGCGGAGATGGGCGTCGCAGACCATTCGTGGACCCCATAAGTGGCACAAAAGATTATTTTGAAACACTCATTTTCGTGGCGTTAAATATTTGATATATGACGAAAACGCCATTTCTCTATCAAACTTTTTAAAAAGAAGCAATATTCGTACAATGCACAGCGGCGTTTGTTGCTTTGGTATGGATATGCTCAACTGAGATGTTACTGTGTTGAATGTAAGGATATGCTGAGAAAATATCCACGAAATACATTGGCATTTAAGACTTTGATGAGAAAACAGATATTTAAGATATTGTACGACGTACTGTGAGCTTACATGCTTTGCCTTAAATGAAAACGTTTTGAGATAGTTCGATAACAAATGTTTTGTTGAGAAAAGGACGTCGATAAAAAATATTGCGGGATAAACATTTTTCTACGGAAAAACAACTTGTTTGATATTGCGCCATTAAATATTTGTCATATTCTTGCATCGAAAAGTTTGCTTTGAAGAAGACTTGGAATGACAATTGTGAAATCGGTACGACAAATTTCACGAAAAAGTTTATTTCACATGCAGCTGCGATTATCGTTAAAATTAAGGCGTCATTAGTGAGGTAACTTTTTGTGAGAGACATTGCTGCCTGCAGCACATGTCCCCAGCATGCTACAACGTCTTGCATGAGAAGCAGCATCATGAAGATATTTGCTTTTTGAAAATGATACACGAGAAGTATCGCGATCAGTTTTGATTTGAAAATTTGATGTCTGCGTAACGTCGTGTTTGCATTGCACCGTGTAGTGTCTTCCAACCTTTCATTGTGCAGTTTGCTCTACCACGCATGTGCATTATACCGTTAATAAGAATAAACTTTCATCTGAAGGATACGCGTGCATGAATTTTTTGGCAAGAATTAAAAAAAAAAAATTTAATGTGGAGTAATTTTGCACCAGTTGATATTTTTGCAAAACTTATCACGGAATAAACTGAGTGAGACATTTTCACGTTAAATGTTTTGAAATGATAGATTTTTATTATTCATTTTCAGTTTGGTGTAAACCTAAGCTGTTAGAAATAATGTTATAAGAAAGCATAAGTGTTCATATGATACAGCTTAAACTAAAGGATGATTTATCGTGTAATTTGAGGTTCTTAGCAAATTTTCCAAGAAAATATTTTTTTCGCTAAAGTATGTTAGGTCAAGATCTTAGAAAGTTGTGGAGACCGACTAAACTTAGAACATTGTTATAAGGGCACCTTAGCTTGAACCTTGCAGCTATTTTTGAGATTTTAATCTTCTTGTTTTAAAGAATGACCAACCGTCGGTTTTACTCAAAATGAGCCAATTCAATGCAAATAAGCAAACTATCGCTCGCCAATCAATTTTTCAGAAAACTCTGTATATTCGCCCCTTCGCATTTAAGTAACATTGTGTGTGAAATTAAAACCGGAAAAACTTTCAAAAACAGAAAGAAGTTCGCGCCAAGTTTTTCTTGGGTTCCGAGGGTGTTTTAGACGTGGTTTAAATGATCAGCTCGAAAGCTTTTAACCCCTTCGGAGTCTCAATAACTCTATTTCCAATTTATTTGTTTAAATATCAACTCAACGTTCATCCAGTGAATATTTACACACACCCAGTTTTTGAAAATTGAAGGAAAGCTGAGATTCTTTCAGTTGCAATTAATAACTTTTTCCAGTTGTAATAACATAGTTTCGATTTCAATCGCAAAAGAAAATGCAAGTTTTTATTACAGTTTGAATAATATTAATTTATCTTTGGCATAGCATTAGTTTAATAAACGTCTTTCCAAGAAAGGTGTTATTAGTTGCTTTTGTGTTGTTTCAGAACCGCCTGAACTTGAATACGTGACGAATTCAATGAAATTCAATTGATTTCGAATTTTAGAAAGTCAGCTGAACAGCGTTTGTTTAGCGCGATGCATACATTCAATATCGAATTTATGAAGTGGTAGGAAGTTGCAGACGCGTTTGACTTAAAATGAGCAGTTGCAATCAAATATTCCAATAACTCCGTCGAAGCAAACACCTTTTCGTTTCTTTTTTGTTGCTTCAGACACAGATGGTATTACAAAAATTAATATAAGTGTTTAATTTACAAGAGGAAAGCATGTGATTTTGGTTATGGCCTTTGGATTGACTGCGCACTACACGTGGTGGGCAGTGCGGGATTAACAATAGTAGCATATGTAGCAATTGCTACGGGCCCCGCGCTTTTGGGGGCCCCGCAGTTCTTTGTGTGAAGTTTGGTCTTTATTATATGCAAGGTTATTTATTAGAATTTAGGTGTCCGAGGCAAACTCTCAGAAAGGGACCCTATATTTTACACACGCTATACAGAAGCTTTATTCGCTGAAAGCAAGTCCAAATTTTCATTTTGTTTGGGAATTTGCTTCTGCGTGAAAGTACATTTTGTGTTGTAAATTGTTTGAAGTCAATTGATTTTAAATTGTTCTTTGTCTACACCAGGGGTGGTCAACAAGTCGATCGCGATAGACCGGTCCATCGCCAAGCGTCTGTTGGTCGATCGCGCCTGATTTTGCCTTGAATTGACACGATACCTGAAAACATCACTTTGCAATCAATATACCAGAAAGCACATAAAAATTATCCATCAGATGGTTGGTCACGTGTATTTTTTGGTGCTTCTTGCGATGGCTGACCATTGCTAGCACAGCAGATGCCGCGGTGGTGTTGTAATGTTTTCCTATTATTGCGTGCCAATCATGATTTAGGCGTAACAGACACTTTGCCTTCTATCTGTGCATCACTTGCTAAGGCGATGTATTGTATGTGCACAGTGGTTCCCAACCTTTCCAGGTTTGCGGCACCCAACAGAAGAGGATTATAATTTGCGGCACCCAGTGGCGAACCCATACGAATTTCTTTATGGTTTTGTGGACAGTTTGAAAATGTATTTTTAATGATATATTAAAAAAACGTATTAGCTCGCGACACCCCTGGGCACTGTAAATGGCACCCTAGGGTGCCGGTTGGCAACCACTGTATTTGCATGTGCGACACTCAACTTTGGCATTTTGTGCTTGTGACTCTATTGCCGACCGGTCGATCGCGAGTTAGCAAGAAATTTTCTAGTCCATCCCAGTTGAAGACAAGTTGGCCACCCCTGGTCTACACATTAAGTTGTTGAGGGGCCCTTTTTTGGGATATTAGTACATAATTTTTGCTTTATTTTGACAAACATATGACTTGCTTCAGAGGTTTTTAAATGTGGCTATGAGTTATTAATATGTTTTTTAACAAAACAATGCAAAAATTAAGTGGGAAGCTTGCAAAAGCAGGCCTTCACTGCACTTCCGGAAACAGGGCCTGAGGCGATCCCTCGTTCGCCTCCCCTAATAACCACCCCTGATTACTGTATATATAAACATTTAAAAAAATCTAATTGGCAGCTCTGGATTTGGCACCTATTCACTAGCCCATAGGTTCTCAAAGTGCTCCGTAAGGAGCCCCAGGGCTCCGCGAGAGAAACCTCGGGGCTCCGCGAGCTATTCGTTTACTTATTACAATACTGACTTGGCTAATTTTGCAACTGTCCAAAGAAGCAATAACGGCAAAGAACAATTAAATAAAGCACTTCCAATATACTCAGGAACATCAATCGGTAAGTAACAATGTGTTTTTTTATTTTTAGAAATTTATTCTGGGGCTCCGTAAATTATGGTCAATCTCTTCATGGGCTCCATAACACCAAAAGTTTGAGAACCCCTGCTCTAGCCTTTGGTTAGTGTACTTACTTGGAGTCTTCTTTTAGAAATGTGGGAAATGATTTGCGCACCTATTTATCTCTCCTTGTAACCAATTGCAGTGGAGGACGTTCATTTTGTAAACGTTAGATGGTAGAATGAACAAAGGAGCACCATTAGACAAAACAAGCTGAACAACTTGATTCTAAAGAGTATAATAGCATGAATTTCTAGTCGTATGTGAAATAGACACAACCAGTATTATAAACAATTTCGCTATGGCAAAATTCAGAATTAAGCAGTGCAGTAGGTTTACTGCTTTTGGCAATCTACTTCGACGCATGCTGAGGCTACACTGTCTAGATCAGTGGTTCCCAAAACAAGATTTTCGGGGGTCCGAAACGCGATTATACAAGGTGGGAGTTTGTATATTCTTGGATGTACTTTTTTTCAAAAGAACCGAGATTTGTGAAAGCTTGCAAGTGCTATTACTAGAAAGAACATTATCCAGCCTAGTTATTAGAGCTAATACTAATAATTTATCAATTCAAATGGTTTAATGCGAACATTTCTGATTCTGCTCACGCTGAGGTTGCCACGCTAAAGATGGCCAGCTTTGCAATTGTAAGCGGATTGTGGCGTTTAAACGTTTAAGTCACAGTAGTTCACAGTATTTTTAGAGCACGTGTGCTGTAAAAAGGTAAAGCAGTCAGCAGTTGTCAGTTCAGTGAGGACTGATGTAGCTGGAAGAAACAGTGAAAGAATTCGGATGCATATTTTCATGTGTGCAACAAGACATTTCTGCCCATTTTGACATGCAGCAAGCTTCATTTGATGGGTATTTCTCAGGTTGGGAGCTCAGCGTTAGTGAACAGTGGATAGATTCCATTTCTTTTCAACGTTAATTAAATGGCAGACAGTGATGTTCTTAAAGAAGATCATAAACTTGTAAGAAAACAAAGCAATGAGATTGTTGTTTGATGGTGCAGAACCAGAAAGTTTCTGGGATTCGACCATGCAAAGTTACAAGAAATTGAGCAAAAACCTTGTATTTTTTGTGCCCTTTGTAACAACACATTTATACGAATTTAGATTTTCCTCTCTACTTCATTTAAAAAACAAGTATCGGAACCGTTTAAACCCCTCGGACGATTTGCGCGTGGCTCTGAGTAATTGTGTGCCAAGGAATCAGCGGATCATTTCAGATAAGTAGCAACAAAAAGCTACTAGGCTTGTTTCTAATGAGCAGTAAGTTATGGAAGTTAAGCAGTACGGCTGAGTGTTCTCTGTTGTCTGTATGTACTACGAGTCGTAATTTAAAAAATGAAGGTACTGCAAAATCAGACTGTTTCTATGACAACGAAACGAGGGGGTGCGAACGTCACTTTATTTTTATGAAAGGGTTGCGAGCTTCAATAAAGGTTGGGAACCTCATGGTCTGGATATAGCAATGATCAAAATTTTTGATGAGTCTGGAAGCATGAATTACTGTCTCTGTGCTCCACTTGTGAGCTGTACAATGATGTATTTCTTCTTGGTGAAAGGATACGTATATACAATTTTGGTTAAAAAGATATGTATAGTGCATAATGCCCACTATTAGTTGCTCTTTAGGATCAGGTTTTTCGTACTTTAAAAATTCAGTATGCCTAATGGTCACATGGATGCCAACAGAATTTGTTCACGTGTATTTTTCACCAAGGGCCCCGCGCTGTTAATATCCTACAGACCCCGCGCTGCCTTAATCCGTGGTGGTGTATGTGCTGTGCTTATTTTGGTCATAGAAACAATTTTCGTCATCTTTGCGTGAAAATGTCCATTGGTGCATAGTATTGACAAAATATTGTTTCAATTTCAATTAAAAACATATTCTTGTTACCAGACACTCGATATGTGGTTTACCAAGTTTTTCACTGAAGAAGTGAAAAGAAGATATCTGGCTGCATACTTCAACCGCAAAGTTAAACCGATGTTGTTGCATATTCTAGCATGACTCCAAGAGATTACCTATCGGCGTTTCGGATATAATAATAATAATATAATAATAATAATGATATTTTATTGCGGACTCGTGGTCCATATCACAGACACAAGAGCACAAAAAGTGGTTAGCTATACATCAGCGCACATTACAGAAACGGTGTTTGCACATGA
>Ga0210059_1002033_pt1 | contig 31320 bp, 24 predicted proteins | sample Ectturendosymbi2_FD_188042 | JGI IMG/M metagenome (GOLD analysis project Ga0210059, IMG submission 188042) | Ecteinascidia turbinata endosymbiont from Florida, USA - Sample 2 (SPAdes) (version 2) | ecosystem: Host-associated > Tunicates > Ascidians > Unclassified | place: Key West, Florida... | reverse complement strand
GAAATTAATACTGACTTTTCCTCGTGTGATTTTTACGAGAAAATAAAATCGAACAAAGACTTCTTGAAGAAAGTATTGTCTACCTCTACAGAAAAGTATGATTGGCCGAATATGTAAATTTACAAATGCTTAAATATTGTTTTGTTTCTTAGCAAAACGCATTATTTTAGTTTTTCTTGGTGCTTCAACGGCAGGAATCCAAAATGACTACATGTTCAGTAAGATATGAACCACATTAATCTGATAAGGCTCATTCTTCTTAAGCGTCCCGGTTTTCAATCACAAAAATATGGTATGCCTACGACAGGGGTGTGCAACCTGCGGCCCGCGGGCCAAATGCAGTACAACAGAGTGGATTTTTATGTCGGTCACTAGTACTAGACAGCCAGTGTGAAACGAAGGCGCGGCCCGCGGTCTAATCTGTTTAATTGCGTTTGGCCCTTCAGTAATAAAGGTTGCACACCCCTGGTATACGACAATATATTAAACCGGCAGTCTCATTAATGCTTGTGATTTGCATTCCGACGATCACAGAGCACCTGGTGGTCGCTGTACAGCCTCGTCATTTTAAATAGCCAATCTCAATGTAATCAACTTGGTGCTTTCACCAAAAGCTGATAGGTGGAAGCAGTGCGTAAAATTAACTGCTTCCCAATACTCCCTCTACCTTCACTTCTAATAAGAACGAATTTATTGGAATCTGACACCATCCATCTTCATCATGACATATAGCAAGTGAGATTAAATCTGAAGAGGCTTTTTTGAGATCGAGCAAGCGAGCGTTAAACTTATCGAGATTATCCTCGGTTTTTCTGGTCGAAACATTAAATTTGACTGTCTTAATACAGTCTACACAGACATATATAATATAAACTGACACAACAGCCTTCTTTTGTTTCAACTTTACATAACCTGTCGTAAGCAGCTTTCATGAAAACGTTTTTATCGTTGAACTAGAAACCTAGTCTCTATATCTGTACGCAACTACAAAGCGATTGCACAACACTCCACAGCACATTAATTCTGACGTAAATTTCCCCGAGAATTTCAACGCACAAGGGCAAAGCCATCGAAGTGAAGTGGTGAAGGTCACGACTTTATCAACAATTGGCTTTGTTCTGACGTAACCACAACTTTACAAACACTGCTTTAGTGTCCGAATGTCCGCAATTCTTTTTCGAAATTAACGAATCATGATATTACATGCTTAATCTAGCGCCTCTACATTGAGGGCAAAAACCAGAAGAGTAAAAGTCGAGGGTAGAGAGACGGCTCTAACCTACTAATACAATGTATATTGTGGGGCCCCTACGAATGGTCGCCCCCCCGACCGGGGGTAAGGGGCTGACTTGCCACGGCACTGAAATAAGCACACTCATATGCTTTTGTTCGTAACATAAATTTTCTGGGTTTGTATTCAGACCCGTCGCCGGGTTTCGCAGCGGGGGGCAAAAACCACAAGGGGGGCAACATTTTTAAATACAATATTGGATGTATACAGCAACCGGGGGGCCAAACATGAAATGGGGCACATATTTTAAATGGGGGGCAGGGTACCACTGGCCCCACGCTCCTGTTTTTTTGTACGAATGCCGGTTTATTTCACTGTGCAATCTGGGTTTATTTGAAATCACTGAATGGGAGCCCGCATGTGACTGTTGAACACAGATATCTTGGCAGCTAATGCTGCTAGACGGTGACACTACTGATAACGATAAGCCACGTATGGTTTCATACTGTGTGAAAAGAAGCCTGAGTAAATCTGTAGCAGTGCTTCCACAAGTTTGAAAAATCCATTGTTAGTGTGAGACTGCGATAAACGTGCCGGAGTGAAAAGCTTAATCAAACGACTTTTATGCAGGCTTCTTTTCACGCAGCTTAAAAATACGTATATGTAGCTTATTGTTAGAATACGTCTATGCAGACTTGTGGGAACACGTCTTTACCGTTAAGCCTTAGTTGACTTCTTAGTGAGCACTAAGTGAAGTTATATTTTCTGCCGCGAGTTTTTGTAATTCATCCGCTCAGTTTATTTAAGCCTGCGTGGTGTTCTAACTTAAATAATGAGTTGTCCGATAGTCTTGTCAACATATAGTTCTACTTCTCATTGCTTGAAACAGTTTTGTGACCTTGTCTTTTCACCGCTCATGCTGTTCTGGCCCTTGATTATTCTTAAATTATGACTTCTCTGTAGAAAGTGCTCAAGAAACGGATATTCGGCAGTATATGAAAAGGAAAGCATTTCTGATAGCCGAAATGTAGAAAATATTTCAAACACAAGATTGAGAATTGAGGTTCAACGAGCACAGACTAACGGGTTTTTTGAACGTCCATTTGCATTGCATCGTCAGCAACCTGAAAAGGATAAGCAAAATTTGGACGTTGTCGCCGCCTCAGAAAAAATTTTGCGTACGTCCATGGATGCACTGATTTCCAGATCTAATTCTCGTCATAGAAAGCGTGGTGCTGTTTGGTTAAATTCTTTTAAGTTACTCAAAAACGATAAATGCCAATGTAATCAGTTTATCTGACCTACATACTAAATGCAGTAGGCCTAATCAAAAAGTTCTACAATTTTGACGCATGGGGAACAGCCTAAAACTATGACAAACCAGTGAAGCAGTGTTTTGATATCCAAGCGCGAGGCCCCGGGCATTTGCCCGGTTTGCCCAATGGTTAATCCGGCCCTGGATATACTGATGTTATGTACAGTGTGCTGCAAAGAAAAGTGTATGATGTTTTGTACTATGTTGCAAGAATATTCAACATGACAGAGAAGATGGTTTTGAAGATTTATGGGCTTCTGCTATAGCTGTGTCCATCAAAACACTGCTATGGCCAACAAACAGCGACCATGAAAACCATAGGTCTAAAAGGTGTCAAGTTGCAGGTGATGAAAAAGCCTATATTGTGTTTTAGGACGAAAATTTAGCTGGCTAGGCTAATCGTCTAAAAGAGTCAGAAAAGTTATAGTTTATTTTCCTACACCGTTTTTCTAACTGTCCCGTTGTGGGTCTAAATTATGCCTTTCTTTGACTTCCCCTCAGCACATGCAACAGCAGATCATACACAGTCATCAACAATGCCTGTAATTCTCAAGCATTGGGATCACTAATGTAAATTTAAACAGAGCAAATTGTATCCTTATTTTACCAACGGCAAAAATGACTTATACACGCATCACATATCACAAATATAATTAATTCCTGAAAGACACTTCATAACATTTAACAGCACATGACATTTCACAAATAAAACTATACCATGTAAAAACGCTTAACTGCATTTACTAATCTCACTGTGCAGCTTAACACGTCATTTGTGCTCTATACTGCGAACACACAGCCTAATATAATTGACTTGAATGGTTCCTGTATTTCGTAATCATAACAGACAATCAACCGTAAATGACGCATTCCCTTTTGGTAAGCATTGCGACTTTCTTGAGGGGATCGCCTGCTTGCATATTGGAATGTCTTTGTTAACGGAAATTTCACAGTTTTGTGTTCAATCCAATTTCACATATCAGGTCATCAAAATGATGTTATCACCAATGACGTGATATATATATATATATCAATTTGGTTGTGAACCAGCGTGTCCCTCTTAACACTGGCTGCCGGAGCACTCCCTAGTTACACAGCACGAAATCTATTCGCTGTGAGCCTGATGGTCCCAGGTTTTGTATGCTGGGCGTGCCATCACTAGCGAGGACCAGTGTACACCCAACCAAGCGCTCCCTTATCACAAGGTCAAAGGGCATCCCTCGGTACAACGTGTACCTGGCCTTCAGGCCGTCTGAGTCTTTGTGCCAGATGCACCGTCTTTTAAAGGCAATTCGCTTGCTTCTGATCATGCAAAATGGTACAGGTGCTACATCATGCTACGTCATATTTCTCACCATTTCTTTACTTTGTTCTTTTTGTATGCATACCCTCGTTATCACCATTTCTTTATATTACTTATTTTGTATGCATGTCCTCGCTGCCACCATTTTTTTACACTATTTATTTTGTATGCATGCATCTTGGCCTGCTGAGTCATCGTTACATTACAAAACCGTCTTTGTACAGCGTCATCACTTTCACACAAATGCTCAATTCACATACACATTAAATATGGTATCATCAAATTCTGGTCGTTCCAACAGTATTGCTTCAGTTACTAGTTCATCAATTTATCGATTTTCTAGTCCATCGTTAAAACTATTTAATACATCACAATAAAAGTAACACCCTGCTTTTCTGCACGCAGCATGATTCTCGATAGTTCATCATACGTCACTAGTTTCATTTTTCCACCAGTTGAAACTAGCTAGTCACGCTTCAATGCATAATTAATCAGGCTTAACATTAAAACGATATACTTGCACGTTATGTTTTTTAAATGCTACAGCATCTGGGAATAACGCAGCATTGGTGAGAAAGTTTCTTTCAGTACTTCCGCAATTTATTTACTGCTACATCAATATCACTAGGTTTTGACTTTTCACTTGTTTGCCTTTTTACTGCAACTTCTCGTACCACCTCTTTTAAATCTCTTCGTCTATGCAAGTTGGTGCACTTCATGCTTCGTTGCATTTCGTCATGAGTTAGCATTGAGTACCGCACCCCATGAAGCCAGCAGTGCAATGCTTGTTTCAATCAGTTACGGTCACTTGTTTTTGTGATGAACCTTCGCTGTTGTTCACGTATTGCCCTAGGTTTTGTAAACCGTCCGTTTTCCAGAGGCTTCGATACGTATTCCAGCGTCTCGTCCACTTTTACTCTTAAAGTCGACCATTGCAATATTAATTTCGTTTACTGTGGCTACGTTATCGCAGTGTCGTTACTGATTTCATACTTTTATTTAAATGTTCGACCACCACTTTGTAAACTTTTCACTTGCATATGTCTCTTTCTGTAAAACCTGAAATGGTGAATCATGCAAGCTTTATAGTTTTTGCCACTTTCTTGCATCAATATGACATTTCAGATATTTCGCGCTTGCTTTCATGTTAACTGCATTTCAGTCAGTCTTTAGCGTTGCCTCAGCAGTTGCTTTCTTTCGTGAGTACAGTTACCCAATTCAATTGTTTCTTTTAGCCAGTCCATCACTGTATGAAAATTTCATAATTAGCATTCTGGTTTTTCACAATTTCTTAACTTCCTCATATATGTTGCGTTTTCCTTAATACACCAAATACATGTCATACAAATTATTTAACCCAATATTAATACTATAAGTACACAATTAATATACACAACACATTTTGTCTTTGACTATTTTATTCCACTCTCTTGATTGACCATTTGCACAGGTTTATCTTCAATGTTGATTCACTGTTATTTTCACCATTTTCTGAGCCAGTCATGTTATGGTCACTTGTTACCATACCATGTGGAATGTTTCGGTATATACTACATAGCTTATGTCTCCAGATTAAGTACAGATACTCTCCACTTTGAAAGCTAGAGTTTGGTATGAAAAGTATGAAACACACAAAGCGAAATTTCCTGATCACATGCTTTATCTGCTAACCAAGCTAAAGAATTTTTATGGCTCACGTTTTGATTGCGTTCGCTTGAAAAATGAGCTTCTTGTGCTGTATGCGAGTCTCGAGTGTTCTCACAAAAATGTGCATGAGCTGACTGAGCTAATAGTAGAAAACAGTCTAACCTCAGGTTTCAATGACGTTTTCAACTTGGTGAGCTAATCTTAACGATTTTACTCCGCTATTTCAACGTGCAGCCATGGGCGTCGGAAAGAAAGGGGCAGGGAAAAATGGAAAAATCTTTTTGACTACCCCTGGAAAAATCCACTATTGTTCTCCCTGGAAAAAATCCTTGCGACGCCCATGCTTGCAGCCGGATATTTCTGTAGTTTGTGAACTGCGTTGTCTTATCTCTGTGTGTTTTACTCCACACTCCACTTTTGTAACGCGCAGCTTGATATTTTTACAGTTGTGAACTGCGCTGTCTTATCGCTGATGTGTTGCCTACTTTGCTCGGTTGTTGTAATGTGCAGGCTGAACTGACATTTTTGCATTTGTGAACTGTGATTCTGCAGCATTTAGTTTAGGCTGAACTGACATTTTTGCATTTGTGAACTGTGATTCAGCAGCATTTAGTGTGGTTTATTCAGATGTTTAACGCGCAGCTTGATATTTTTACGGTTGTGAACTGCTCTGTCGTAGCGTTGAGTGTATTTTGCTGCGGTCTCCTAACGTGGAGCGCGGCGCTCCGATCGCCTGTAGTTTATAGTCGATATACTGACACACAAAATTGTCCAAACCGAATAAGGAGAGTGCGTGCAAAAGAATATGCACATTGTGTTATCAAACATCGCAAAAAGGTTGGTTTGAAAAGGTGAATATAGTCTTATTGTGACGTCACAAACAGCGCACATCTAGTAACAAAGACCATGCATCACACTCCACTGCCCATCATATCATCTAAAGTCTAAACGTTGTTGCGAAATTGATGATTTAAGCTCATTTTTTATCCGTTTCAGTTTCGAAAATTGACCTTTTAACACTGCAGTTTGAGCACATTAAACAAAGATATTGGAGTACGCAGAAAATTTTCACTGGGGGTTTCATTCAGTGGCATATGTTTACAAACCAGCGTTTCGGCGAAGTTTGTTGACATAATATGCATATTCTTCTACACGCAGGGCCGGTGCTAGGAATTGCGGGGCCCAATGAGAAAGCTGATGGCGGGGCCCCATTCTATACATAAGTAAAGGTTCATACTGTATATGTTTTTATATTGTGTAGTATATTCGTCTTCAACCAAACAAATAAATGCTTGATATAATAAAATGTTGAAAGACTATGAAAACTTTATTTAATAATTTTTTTAAATGCCAACTACCAGGTATAACAATTACAGACATAATGTTTACACACGGGTTTTTAGAAAAAGGCTTTTCAGGCCTTTTTTATTTGCAGTCTGTGAATGTGTTTTCAAGCCTCAATGATTTTAACAATTCCATTCTCTATAGATAGCATTGCCAAATTATCTCTTGTGAAATTGTTGATAGTAAGTATCTTTAATTAGTTGTGAAAAACGTTTTTAACCTGGTGCATCTGTTGTAGGCATTGTTAAGTAAATCCTCAAAACAGGTGTCTCAACCGCAAATTGCTCCGAGGGCCAATGGAGGGCTTATAAAGTAATCCGAGGACAGCATTATGACGCTGACGCAACAATGGCTGTACCTGAACCTTACTAGAAACAGCTTTCATATCTTATTTCCTGCAAACGGTATCATGAATTATAGTCAAATCATTTCTAGCTGTCCCTACGTTGGTTTGAAAGAACATTATTCACTTGCTAGCCGAGCACTGTTAAACGCCGGTAAATAAACTAAATAACGTAAATGTTAATTACAGTATTTGAAAATTCCCAAAAAGCATCGCGAGCCGAACAAATCTCCCGCGCGGGCCACATGCAATGGGCGTCGGAAGGATTTTTTCCAGGGGGGCCAGTAGGGGATTTTCCCAAAATTTTTTCCAGGGGGGAGCCAAAAGCGGTAAAATTTGTTTTTTACCCCTCGAAATTGAAAAAACAACCTTTTTTTGCTAATAGTTTCAAAATCCAGGGAGGCCAAGGCCCACCCCTGCCCCTCCCTTCCGACGCCCATGGCCACATGCGGGCCGCGTGTTTGAGACCCTTGCCTCAAAGCAATATAACAAAGAAATGCCGCAAATCGATTGTCTCCTAGCAGATATTCAAACAGAGCATGACGAGCAAAGATATTGGAGGGAAGAAAGTTTTCAGAGCTTCAAGTTCTTCAGCCAATTGTTCGCTACCTACGTCATTCGTTTTTTCAATGACTGCGTCTCCACCAGTACTCTGTTTTATTGTGATAACTGTTAAAGTTGCTTCAGGTTCTGCTGTATGTTTCCTTATTTCTGTCTTCTGTATATTTTGAAAGTTATTTAGAAATCCAAATAATTTTACATGGTCCCTAAATTGTTCAAATCTACACTCTATTCTACGGACTGAATTGCTTGGTCTAGCACTAAATTGAAGCACTGATCTCTGTACGCTTCTTTCCGACCATCCAAAGATTGAAGTTCTATTTCATAAGAAGACATTCTCTTTTAGGTAGTTGTCAGGCCCGCAACCAGCTTGGGACACCAGGGGGAGCGAAGAGTTTTCTAAGAGGGGCCCAAATTTTTGAAGTATGTCCAATAGTTTTAAACTATGTCCGACACATTTTTTCCAGGGGGTAATAAAATTTTTTGCAGGAGGGCGAATTCCCCCTTAGTTACGGGTCTGGTGGCTGTTCGCCGTACTTCTTTTCTTGAAAATGTTTAACTACTGTATAATGTTATATTTAACATCTTCAGCCAAATCACTTGCACCTCCTGAAACATGATTTAAAACCTAGACAATTTTTTCATGCTCTTTGTCAGTTGTCTGTCCTTTACAAAGTCTTTGGTGTAACTCCTAGAACGTCCATGTGGTTTCCAAACAATTCTTTTAATTTTCATGCTAACATAACCTTGTATGAAGACAAGACCACTTGTTGAACGCACTTGTTGATAATGCACGGGTTGTGTTCTTGCTAAAAAGTTTGCAATAAAAACTATAAATTCAATCAACAGACTGAGAGTAGATAATCCAAACAAGCTCTTTCAACACTTCCCCATTTGGAAGTTTCCTCTAACTCTAACAGTGAAACTTTGAAAAACACAATCTTTTTTCATTTCTTGAAAAGGTGTTCACTGGAATATTTAGAGGATCTTTAATTGTTAAGTAATCTTTTGCATTTTTGTTTATAACTGCTGGTCAACTATTGGGTCATTATACATGTTAGTTACAACTATACTCACGGATGATCTATCATTGCATGATGTTTGCGATTTGGTCATAAGTCAGTGTTCTGGTTTGGCACCGTCTTTTGATGCTTTGAGATCATCTTCAATTTGGATCTGATTTTGAAATAAAATTGTGAGATCGGGTTTGGATTTGAAAAACATAAATCCGTTCGCCTCTTCTACAAAGCAGCGGAGTCGCAGTCGCATAGAATCGGAAGTTTTTAGGTGGAGTCGGATTTCTAAGAACACTAGGAATCGTCGACAGAGTCGGATTTTTTTATCCGACTCCGACTTCGGAAATCCAATTGAATAACTTTTTACATCGCACCCCTAACTCAGGAAACCTAATTCTTGCCTATTGAAATGGTAGGCTACAATTTCTTTTGAAACATTTATTGAAACAGAATTCTTCCTGTGCACCACGATTTCCACTGAATGCTAATTGCTACAAAATTGTTGACAGTCAAAGTTCATTCACGTTATGTTAAGGAGTCGGAGCCGTAAAATTTTGAAAGCTTGGAGTGCGAAATTTTAACTCCAAACCCGCAGCCCTGCTCTGCTAGCGTCCACCGGGGTAGAAACAAAACAACGAACGTTTCAAGTTGTGGCTCAGTATACTTCCCTTAGAATACAAAAAAGTTTTCAATCCGTACCTCTGCCGGTACTGGCGCGGGGCCCACTTTGGTGAAATCGGTCAAATAGGCTTAAAACCGGCCCTGCTCGGTGTAGGATAGCGATAACCATACTTAATGTATACAGGGTTACATTTTCGCTTCGACATGTTTGCACAAATCTCAGTGGAATAAACCCTGCTAAATATTTATCCTAAAATTGCAATAAAAATTGTTAGCAGACCCATCACTACCAAATTTTTCGAATGTCAAAAACTGTAAAAACCTGTTTCACGCTTGCCGATCATCAAAGCGGGTGACCTCATTCAACCTGAATTAGGTCGCCATGAGCCTTATATATCTGCTAATTATTAGTTGTACCTTGCTCAGATCTACCTGTCATTGAGCTCTCTTCTTATTAACCACTTCCGCCAAAAGGTAAAAAAAAGTAGCGAAGCATATACTGTCCTATCAGGTCATCTACAATACTGTTACATATTATGCTGAATCACATTCTCAGTTGACATTCGTTATCAGGCTTCACTATAATTGTTTTCTATCACCCCTAGCTATTAACTCCGTTATCACTTCGCTCTTGGTTAGATTGTTTTGATAGCGCTTTCATTACGCTTTGTATGCTGTATATATCATCACTCAATGAAGTATTTGAGAATTGCTCGGTCAGTGCAGTAGGTTCATGTACGGTAGTACGTTTTTTCGAAAAATAATAACCCTTATTATTGATGACGCATAAATATATGACAATGCGTTCTGATTATGAGAGTAGTTGAAAACGTTTGCATCCTCATGAAGCATCACTTTGACCGAACGGATTTTAAAACAAAGGCTGGACATATTTATAGTAGGTTAGCTATTGTGTTCAGCCACAGCTTTCAACAGCAAAATATGAGTTGGACATTTTGTCAAGTTTTACTTCGCACCACCTGAAAAAAACTACTGCGTACCACTTGAAAATGCATCACGTACCACGAGTGGTACGTATGCGTACCACAGGTTGAGCTTGAGAACCACTGGTCTAACGTGATCGTTACGGGCAGTTTTTTGGCGATTGACGTGAAACAAGGGCGAGTGGAGTTGTTGTCTCAACTATTACAGGCTATTGTAGAAGAATGTAGGAAAATCATAGAAATGGACAGGAAGAGAGTGACATTGTAGCGACTAGTGGACCTAATACGCCACTGCGTAAACAACAGAGATTGAGAAATTGTATTCTTAATAAGTCTTACCAATTTTCGTTGATTCAGTGTTTTCTTAAATTTCTTTTCGTATAAAGTAGTTTTCAATGCGAATGTGATTAAATGTACAAAAATTAACCTCTCGGATAAAGTATTTATCTCAGTCACTGTTACTACCGCCAATGGCAAAGATATGGATAGGCTGTGTTTGAATGCGCATATTCATTGATAACTACAACTTGGCCTACGCCTAATTTCTATTATTTTTTCGTTGATTAAATTTTTGTCACTGACCATTTAACGCCCGCGCCGGCCACTACAGTGGTCGGCACGTTTTTGGCCATAACTCGCCAGCCGCTGTAGCTAGAGAGCTGTTCAAAACCTCTACGGATACGGAAAGTCTTCTAGTTTCGATTAAAAAAAATTTGTTTTTGATTTGGGTTTGGGGTTCTCCTGGGTGGACGTCACAAAGTGGGGTGTTTTTGAATTTTTGACCAACTTTGACTCGCCCTGGACGCTAATCCAATGAGCCATTTTTTGGCTCAAATTTTTTTGGAAACTAGGTGATCATCCGCGTCTATAGAGCCCTTGATTGACCTTCTAACATGTCTGGAACCAAAGTTAGGGCCCAAAACCTCATTTTACCCCCAAATCAGAAAATTACAGAAAAAGCATGCCTCCAACTGGCGGCTTGCGCGGATAGCTCGCCGCGAGAACATGATAGAGAGTTATTCGAACCCTCGAAAGACGTTCGGGTTTTTCGGTGGGGGCCGTCAGGGCGAGGTTAGGTTTTGTTTTATTTTTTAAGACGTCATCGCCAGACAATGAGCCGAAATTGTGGCTCAAAGTTTGGTTGGATTCTAGGCTGGAATATGAATCTTTAGAGACCTAGATCGACTTCCTGGCGTTTCTGGTGCCCAAGCTATGGCCAGAGGACCCCAATTCATTGGGGAATGTGCTGAGTAATTTCCGGGGATGTCCCAATTAATTTATGCTTATTTTGGCATAACTTTAGAACCAGAAATTCCATCAAACCCTCTAAAGCAGGGGTTCCAAATTTTTTGTCCGAGGGCAACATTAGCTATCATACAACAGTTCGAGGGCCGGACATCTTATGCAATGTGATTGTTTTAGGATAGGTTTCATTCTACCAAGTCAACAAATGTTATCGCAAAATTATTATTCTTCCATTATTGATAAAATGGCCTCGTGGGCCGGATGAAATGGCTTCGCGGGCCTGATTTGGCCCGCGGGCTGTAGTTTGGAGACCCCTGCTCTAAAGCCTCGTATTGGAGCCTACAATCCAAAAAAACTTTGAGCCACAAAATCGGCCCGATTGTTCGAGTCCCAGGGGATGACATCATCATCCAAATGTAAACAAATATGCATAAACATCCTCTCATTATGTAAACATCAACAAAAAACCCGAGATCTCAAGCTAAATATTTTTTGCCCTCTAAGCTACAAGTCTTCACGAGTCTTTAGAGGGCTTGAACAGCTCTCTAGCCTCTTCTGGCGGCGAGTTATGGCCATATACAAACTGGGTGTTATTCACCCCAGGTTAGAGTTTGTAGGGGTAGAAATTTTGACCACCTTTTGGTTTTTGTGGCATAATTTTGACTCCAGATAGGCTAGAAAGCCAATCAAGGGCTCTAAAGACTCGTATGATAGTCTAGTTTCCAAAAAAAACTTGAGCCAAACATTGGCTCATTGGATTGGTGCTTAGTGCCGCGTGAAGTAGGCCATAAAAATGCTAAATCACCCCCACTTGTGACGTCTCCCAGGGGTGTTGCCAGACCAGAAAAAAATTTTTTTTGATTCGGAACTAGAAGACTTGCTGAATCCGTAGAGGGTTTGAACACCTGTCTAGCTGTAGCAGCTGGCGAATTATGACCAAAAGAGTACCGGCCACTGCAGTGACCGGCGCGGGCGTTAAAGGGCAAAAAGGCCGGTATTTTTACAAGACACATCTGGCAACCCTATGGTGAACTGAGTGCATGTACTTGAAAGGTTGACCAAACCTCTTTTCCCAATGATGTTGCAAAAAAAGGTTTGCAGGAACTAAAAACTCGTCCTCCGAGTGGGAAACGTAAGCTATGCCGAAAATCGTTTGGTTTGAACACCCTCTCCAAAGTTTCAAATTTCTTGGAGATGAACTCTAGCAGCACTTAAATATTAACCATTATCCTCTGTCGTAGAGATTCTGCCGCACTACCAAACGGTCAGTACGAAAATCTAGAAAAGGGGCTTCTATTTAGTGGTAGGGTCCTTGCTTGCTTGCTTGTAAGTTACGCAGATTGGAAATCGTTGTTAACGTCTCATGTTTATCTGTTGCATTCAACCTTGAACACAAACACGACTGTTCAACTGTCAGCAAATCGACCCGACATGAAAATGTGAAGGCCGACTCTTACCACATTTCACTGTTCCCTCCATATAACGTCGCCAAGAAATATTTCGTACTTGCTACTGCACAGAATTGTATTTGAACACTCCGACTCCCATAACTCCCGTATTGCTCAAGTTGTGAAATTACTGGGATTTTTATACTCCTTAGAATCTTGTGCATGGCGAATGTACTAGATCTTACGGAGAAAACAGTTAACAAGCACATTTTGACTGTCTACTCAAGCAGAAACAAAAAAAAAGAAAACTTAACTCACTCGAAGTTCTGTAGTGGGAAATAAAAATCTAGGGAACAATGTCTCGTCAATGGTGGAATTGCCTCCAGGAAAGCAGGATTGCAAAGATACTGCAAGTTTTACGAAATGTGTATTTCCAGTCGAAAATTACAAGAAGTTGTTCATTGGAAGCCACAACTTTTTTTAAATAGCAAACCTGCTGTTGTTGTTATATCAGTACAGGGTTGGGTAGATGATGAAATGGATGCCGATTTTGCGCATTTGACCCATGTCCAGCCCCGTCGCCAAGGGGTGGCTCTTAGTCCCCCCAAACAAGACTCCAAGCCCCCAATATTCAAACATGACACTATAAATCAGTTGAGATTTTGTCACTTTTGGAGTGTCAAGGCCCCCGAAGAAACGCAAAACCCCCCTGTTGAAAACTTTCTGGCGACGGTTCTGCCTAAGACGTAACCTCGCGCGATGAAAACGCTGGAAGCACTGCTCGTTTCTGCGTCAAGGTGGTGACTACGGATCCGCCTGGCATGACGCGGCTCGGATAAAACGCTGAATTTATCAGTCAGACGGCAGTGAACTCGTAGCCAAACAGATATGTTTAAGGGCTCGTATGTCCATGCTTTTCGGTTCGAATCTCAGCTTTACGACTTTCGTTTTGGTAGTAGTTGTTGTACAAGTATCCACACTTCATATTTTCCGTTTTGCATTACGTTTGGGCTTTAGGTTTATAGCGGAATCAGTCAAGCACATCACAACTTCCCTCCGACCCGCTACCTTGTCGCAGAAACGAGCAGTGTTTCCAGCATTTTCATCGCGCGACGTTACTTTATGTCATATGCGCAAAATCGGCATCCATTTTATCATCTACCACAGGTTTGCCAGATGAAAATTTCAATAAAAAGTCAAATGGTGCTAAAAAAGGCCAAACAGATTATTCAAAGGTAGGGAAAACAGCCAAACGTTGTGCTATTCCTTTGTCACAAAAAAGAGGGATATCTAGTTATAGATATCCCTGCAAAGAACGCCTGAAGTGCAAGAATATCATCAGAAATTTTCTTCGAAATTGAGATTAATTCTTGCTTGGCTTCGTACTGGATCTCATGGGGTCGGAAGGGGGGCAGAGGGCCTTTGTCCCCCCTGAAATTTGAAAATTTTAGCAAAGAAAGTTTTTTTCTTAGATCGAGTGGGAAAAACAAATTTCACCACTTTTCCCCCGGTAGAAAAATTTTGGAAAAATACCCTAGTGGCCCCCTTGGAAAAAATCCTTCAGACGCCCATGCTGGATCTCATCCCTGATGCTTCTCTTACTAGCATTGGGTTGGACCAGGACTATAACGAATCTTTTGGATTTGGATCTGGACTGTAAATCGCCTCAAAAATTTAGATTCACGACCGGATTTGGACTGACTTATTGGGAAAGACTTGTGGCATTTTCGTTGTTGAAAAACTGTTTTGTTCATTTTTTGGACTTAACATTTTAAAAAATTTGCACTATGGTTGGATTCAGTTTTAAAAATTCAGGAATGGATCTGGATCGCAAAATATGAAAGTCCGATCCCTCAAACTTTACCAACATCAGAACGCGGGCGTCGGTCTAATATAACTTTATCACAAAATTTTTGCAGAAGTGTTGCTGAAATAACGGAAAAGTAAATATTTTTCAACAGAGGAAACTTTTCCGCCTAAAAAAGCCAAAAGGCCAAGCGAATTTTTTAAGACCAAGCTACTCGAGACGAGGCCTGAAAAAGGCCAAATGAAATTTTTTTGGGGCAACCAACTGGAAACAAGGCCAGATTTCTGAAATTCGGCCTGAACAAGGCGAACGTGGCAACCCTGGTCAGTAACAACCAAAACCAAACCACTTTCAGACTGAAAGTAATTAGTAGTCTTAACATCGGCGCACAAGGTGAAATCTTATTAACGTCCAATCGACATACAAAAGCTTGAGAAGGCAATTTATAGAGAAGAAACCGGTTGGGAAATAAATTGACCAGGACAACGGCAGTTAACAAAAGGAAATGGGGAAAACAGAGAACTATACGTCAATCGCGAAGTCGCGAGGGGAAAAAGCAGCAAGGTTTGTGACGTAGATTTACAACAAGGCCGAGCGGCTTGCAATCAACTCTTGACCTCTGCAGCGGGGGAAGCGAACCTAGAAAAACACTTCAAATGGACAATACGAAATTCTGGCAAAACCAAAAATGCCCTCACGTCTTTGAAAGTTGCTGTCAGTTCCGAAAAACAATAACTTCGACGCAGCAAGACCGCGAAACGCCAATAAATCTCGACTGTCAACAACGCTCGAAAACCTTATACAAATCAGGCAAGTTGGCCAGTTCGAGGAACGTTCCGTTGTCGCCCATGCGCTGCGGCACAAGCAAATGTTTTCGCATGGCGCGGAAGATCACGTGCTCTACCGTTCGTCTCCACGACAACGCGCTGTTGCTTTGTGACGCAGTGCTCGGAGTTGTCCTGTCGTCCTCGGGCGCGTCTTGCTTTTCCGCTGCCTCATCACCGCAAGACGAATTGTCCTGAGCGGCAGCTTCTTTCTGGTCCAGCAGTTCGCTCAGGTCGGTGTAGCCCTTACGCACGGCGTAGAATCTGCGCGAGAATTGCGACGAAAAACTTCGAGAGCGCATTTTTTATGAAGTTGATTTTGGTGACGGTCACTGTCGCCAATTGTCGTTAAATTAGCAAAAAAAATGACGGCAATTGGCGGTAGAACGAAGCCTGAAAACTGCTTCTTGCCGGGACGGTTGAGGTGAACGCTCTTGCCCAAGGTGCGATACGACGATTCACTCAGTGGCGGTGGGTCGAACGCCCAACCTTCCATCTGGGAGGCGGGCAATCTACCACTGAGCTACCGCCGGCCCACAGCGCCTTGGGTCAGGCGACTGCAGAGTTCGGTCGTCAGCGTGAAAGAGCACGGGCGACTGAAACTGCGCAGCGCAAGCTCGGATGGCGTCAGCAACGTTCCACATTTCACTGCGTTCGAACCGTTAATTATCACCTGACAAATTCCCACGTGTGTGACTTTTTAACTAACAGTTCAAGAATCTTTGAAAACAGCGGAGCAAGTCTGAAGTAAGACAGACGGGAAAGCTGTTGATGGTAGAAAGAACAAGCATGCGTTTCATGCCCAGAGCGCTGACACTCCTGGTTGATATAGGACTTAAGTCGATGCATTGGTTTAGCATCGTTCGTATGGAACAAGGGCCCTTTATGACGTCTCCCAGCACATAAAAAGCCGCTTGTATTGACAGGAATAAAACACTGCAACATTGGCAGCAAGTTTTTAACGCAAGCTCGCCGAAATTAGCAAACTGGATTGACGAATTTTTCAATTCTTTAGCTGAATTTTTCCGTAACGACACACAAAGAATTTACGATGGCGAGTTGGAAATTCGTGTTGGGCTTCAGTGACGTAGCAAACGAGCCGGTCGGACGCGGAAGCAAAAATTGTTGATTCCCACCCACCTCGCTACTTCGCGACAGAATGAATCGAAGCAATCTTTCTCGTCGTCCCAGAAAACGTCGGCAGAAAGGCGCATGATGAGCCTGGGCAGACCTTCCAGGGGCGGCACGTAGTTCTGCAGCAGCATTGGTATGCCGGTGAAGCAGCCGTCCTGAGCGAAGCGCAATCTAGATGAGCTTTTGAGCTGTGCGCGAAAATACTCGGCGGCTAAATTGCAAATAAGTACGTCTCTCTTCAGCGCGCATGCGCGATGATGAGAGCAGCAGAAGCGCGGAGGGAGCGAGAAGCGCATACGGAATTTACACGAGGACGAGATCCTGGACACGGCAATCGGGAAAGTGACCCATTAAGAACGGGCAGCGGCTGGCAACCAGGGTTGCGGAACCGGAGTCGTAAGGAATCGGAGGTTTTGGGTGGAATCGGATTCCTAACAACACTGGGAGTCGGAGTCGGATTTTTTCGTCCGACTCCAACTACGGATGTCGAATTGAACCATTTTTTACATCACACTCGTGGATTGGGAATTCCTGTTGAAATGGTACAATTTCTTTTGAAACTTTTGTTGCAACAGAGATTTCTTGCTGTGTACCACGATTTCCATTGATTTTAACAGACAAATTTCATTCCCTTTATGTTAAGGAGTCGGAGTCGGAAATTTTCGAAAGGTCGGAGTTGGAGTCAGATGTTTTACCTCCGACTCCGCAATCCTGCTGGCAACATGAGATATTCAGCGCAACAGATGACAACTGCTCTAACAGGTTAGTTAGACTATACTGACGAACAACGTGATGAACCGTACATCGAACTATAGAGCCAAGCCCGAAGCACAATCGACCAAAATGCTGTTCAACCAACCAAAACGACCAGAAACGGATGTCTTAAATTACAGATAAAGTTTTAAGTTTTGCAAGATGTTCGCAAGTAAAAAGCATTTCAGTGAGCGTCTTTTGCCATACGCATAACAAGGTGTCTCTGGAGTAGACTGCAGCGGTTCTTGAACTTTATCAGTCGACCCCCCTGTGGCGGTATTCATTCATACTTGCGCCTCACCTAACAACAAAATCAAACACAAAAAACAGAACATTTTATTTGCCATTATCCTGCTTTTTTCAACAGTATGCCGCTGCCATGGTCACGCACCCCTTGTGAACTTTTCACGCCCTACAGTTTCAGAACCCAGGCTCTAGAGCAGGGTCTCCAAACTACGGCCCGCGGGCCAAATCCGGCCCTCGAAGCTATTTAATCCGGCCCACGAATACATTTTGTCAAAAAATGAAAAAATAATGCATTGACGAAATATGCGTTGATTGGGTAGAATGTGACATATCCCGAAACAATCACATTACGTAGTCGTATAATACCCAGCCCTCAAAATGTTGTGTCACAGCTTGTGTGGCCCTCCTCCAAAAAAATTTGGAGACCCTGCTCTAGAGCAGGGGTTCCCAACCTGGGGTACATTTGCCTATCCGAAGGGGTACATTTAATGATACCAATAGAAGAGCAAAAAATATTTGCATATAATACATTTCTAAATATTTACACATATATCAGTGAATATTCTTTTTGAAAATTATTTCATGCTTGTTGTTAAATATATCTATGAATAACTATGATAAAATGTAATTAACATAGGAAATTTTAGGGGTACGTGTGTATCTGTCGAATGCTGAAGGCGTACATACTTATCTGTTGAAATGCTGAACGGGTACATGCTCATCTGTCGGAATGCTGAAGGGGTACATGGTAAGAGAAAGGTTGGGAACCCCTGCTCTAGAGTAAAGCAATAATCACTGTTTTCCACAAACAGAATGGTTCCTGTTTTATCCGTTATCACCTTACATGTGCAAAAGTATACTAGGTCATCTGCCAGTCAGAGTAGGAAAAAATGCAGCGAAAATTCTTCGCCTGTACCTAAACACATCCAGCTGGACTCAATCTCTGACTCACACATTTTGTCCTGGCTTCAACATCGCGACATTGCGATGCCAGCCACGTAAGTGCTTATGGTTAAAATCACTTTTGCACGTCACGAAGTGGTATCGTTTCTACCCATCACAGAAAACACTGTCATTATTAAAAGGGTGTCACAAACAATGGCTCACTTCAGCTTGAAATCCCATTCCTGGGCAGCTCAATGGGCGCATGTTCAAATGCTTTCAGTTGCTGACTGGCCGTATTATTGTGATTAAATTTTGCCGAAAAACAACCTATTTCTTTCACTACGTTGGACAAAGCAATACATGATGGCAACATTACAGACATGGAAACAGACAAATGACGCGAGGCCACTAGCAAAAACTGTCGTGCACGTTATTTAATAAAGAAATTGTGAAGTTAGTCATGCCTTGGCTTCTCATTCAATTAACAAAATGAAAAGCGCGTCTTCTCACTTTGATTTCCAAGCGAAAGTAATCGCAAAGCATCTCGGCTTTTTCCGACAAAAACTTGACGATGTAATTGGCCAGGTTCTCTTTACTGCCATCTGCTGGCGTACAGTGGGAATCGCTCGTTTCCAAATCAAGCATTGCAAGGTCGTAAATTGGAGCTGGCTCCTGAAAACCGACAGAAAACTAAGCTCACAACGGTTTCGTTGATAAACGGTGGCTGGAATAAACAATTCGCCAAATAATTATTACAAGTACAGTATAGCGCATAACATGAAATAAATAACTACACCTGGATTTAGTGGCGTTTTTAACTCTCAAATGTATGTGCACACAGTCGTCTTTAGGTACATATTCTACAAAAAACTGTAGACCATTGTAACGGTTTTTTTTCTATTTCAAAGCAAAGTCTGGTGGGAGCATGCCATATGTCTGCTCGTGGAATGACGAATTTTGAGTGGTTTCCAGTGACGAAATGAGAAATTCTGCATGAATTGGTGTTCACGCTTTGGTGTTCATTATTACTCGAAGAAAAAGTCGTTTTTTGCATCGACCAGAGCACGTGACGCTCTATTCAAATGATAAACTAGTTTTGAGGTTACGTGACGCAAAACATAGTAACAGGCTTTGAAAGAAAGAAACCAGGCAATTGAACCGGATGGAAATGATTGATCACGCGCTTGCGTCGTAAAGCAGCAAATAAATTTACTTACGGATAGACGCAGCATACCAAAGTTGCCAAAATCTCGCAGCATGATCTGATAGAACATCTCGAGCGAAAGGGCGGTGGTGTTGACAAGATAAAGCTTTGTCTGATGCTGCAGCAAGGCCAGCTCGGGATCGATGGAACCGACGAACGTGTGGTCGCGCAGAAGTGACGTCAGTTCTTCGATGAAAACATCAACGCGAATTATGACCACAAATGAAAATTTTGCTTTACGCGCTTTGAGCTCTTTTCTCATTACTTGCAATAACAATTGCTCGCCTATTATTATTCACAGTGCGCGGTCACAGCGCAACCCCCGATACGGAGGTAGCATTGTAACCTTGATTTATATCAGGTTCGACGAACAGCAACGAAGTAACAGATGCTGAAATTCGGGTATATGCCACAAGTGTAGACGAAAAAAAGTTGGAAAATATTTATTCAAGACACGTCAACATTTTCCGGCCTCTTGCACAAAATCATACCTTTGCTTTCTTTCTCCTTCATTGCGTCACGCAGTTGAATAACGCTGGTGAGACGAATTATTCGTTTTTGGGGAAGTTCGGATGCGGTGAGTGCTTCGGATCTGCTGGAAGGTTCTTCACTGGGCCTAAGGAAATGAACGATGCAAACATGTAAGCCTATAGTTATCAATCCACAAAAAAAACTCGCCAACAACTCACACTTTGATGCTTACAGAGAAATATAAAAAACTACTATTTACAGAAAATACCTCCCATGTATTAGTCAGTTTTTACATCAAACAGTATGCACGATTGCAGGCTTTGCTGAAGTTTCGAATTATGTGTGGCAACTTTGAGTTTACTGCGTTGCAAGCAAATTTTTTCGTTCAGGTCAGCGCTTATGGCATTAGATGCTTTCGAAGGCTATCACAAGAAAATGATCAACAAAATCGTCCACTTGATCAAAGCGAAGAAGAATTTTACAACTCATTTTTCATGCGAAAGCTTAAAAAATGAAACGATCCTATCTGAAACGTTGTTTTCTAGCTTCATGCCAGTCTTGTATCTTCGATCGATAAAAGTTCCAAGTCACAGAAAAAGCAAATTGAAGCAAAATAAATTTTTCACAAAAATACAGCTTTAACGCACAAAAACAACTTCTTCGCCAAGTACAAAGCGCTAATTGTCATGTTTCATTATATTCATTGCTTGAGGAAGTTCAGAAGTCGCAAACCTGAGTGTTTCACTTTCGGAACATTTTCTTTTCCTTTCATTTTGCTTATCACTGGGTGGCGTAGCGTGTTTTGCAGTTGGGGTTCTTACTAAAAATGCATCCAGTTTTTGTAATTTGCTATCAGTTCGTACCAGGTGATGGTCGTAGACTTTCGCCGGCTGCAAAAATGATGTTTCGACCGTGTTTAATTAACCCAACCTTGCTACTTTAATATCAGTGGATCTTGTTATTTACGCACACACACCCTTCAAAGTTTTAAGGGACTTTTGCCGCTTTAAGTTAAGTTAATACTCGAAAGTAACATTGATTTTTTCAGTACTACTGAAACTTCTTCGATTGACAGTAATGACTTTTCATACTAATTCGATAAGGTAATGTGCTGCCAAAGACTTACTAGGTCATCTTAAGGAAGCAGAATCATACAGTTAGCGTAGGAGCGCACGATCTGCGGCCGTGCACATGTAATTTAAAATATAAATTATGGGTACATCCATTAATAAAATATCTTTGTCCACTGTATGCGGATACATGTAGACAGTCGGCCAAACAAACGTGTGGAAGCAGGCTAGGCTCAATGTGTGGAAGTAGAACAGAAGCAATGTAAAAACTAAAAATACCTTGAACTCACTGGCGGCCGTAATTCAATAAAAATAAACGTAATGCGGCCTACAATAGCGAAAAGGCTGTGCACCCCTGAGTTATCGTTTCTAACATAGGTACAGCAGCGCTTCATAGCTTTGCTGTTTACAAAAACGCGCCGTTCTTATTATAAAATTTTTTTCGTACTGCAGGAAAAGCGACAAAAGATATTTTGCGTGAGTAAAAGCTAAATCTTATTTTCAAGCAACGCCTTTCCACGAAAAACAAATCCCAAGCAAAGCAACACGTGGTTCGTCCAAAAACATACCTTTGGCGTCGCCGCGACGCTTGCTTGTTGCTTTCTGCCACCTTCACTTTTCTTCTCTGCAGGTTCCTGCGCGCTCGCGACGCTCGGAAGTAATTTCTGGCAGTTTTAACAACATATTTCTGGTTTCAAATGCTGCCGTAAAGACAGCCAGCGCGTACTGAAAAAAAATAGACTACGACGATTTCACCTGCGTGTAGAACGTCCGCGACGAATCGCATGACAAGAGCTTTTTGTCCACTGCACTTTGCACGCTGTCAATCACTTCCTCTTCGTGCAAGAAATGCACCTGAAACGAAAGCAAAGACGACGGGTGGAGCATGTCCTTCTTTATGGAGGCACTTGTTGAACAAAAAGCATATTTTCCAAAAGGCGGTGCTGTGGGCTATTTCTGCGATCCTAACGAGCTAAATTTCAAAGCGCCCAATCTACTGATTGAAACGCACTCAATACAGAAAAGAACATCAACAGTTGAAAAACTGCGCACCATCTCCACAGTTAACATAAAAAGACTCTAGTATGTATAACTCAAAATCCAACAAGGTTGATTCAGGTTGACAGGTCGTGAGTTTCATTGGCTACCTTCAATGATTTGAAACGCACCAGAGAAAGACTGAGTGCCGATGCACAAGACAGGAAAGCGTAACAACAAAATCAAAGTGTACCTCGTGTTTTGTAGGATGAACATTAACGTCCAAATTGCAAGCGGGCATCTTCAAACTCAAATACATGAACGGGTGGCCTCCTTTAGGAAGGTACGTCTAAATAAACAAGGAAGAAGATCGCATTGTGATGAAACAACATCAACGCACTGGGCCTCAACCCCCTTCCTCCGCGAATCCCTTAACCGGGTGAGCGACGAGCACCGCAATACACAAGCATATGAAGTGTTCACAAATTACTTAACGTTTGACCACTTCGCGACTTTGGTAAATGCGTACCAGAAATTAACAATTAGTTTGTTTTTTTCCGGCATTTCTCGCAAAATGGCCCAGTGCAATTTAGTTGCGCCTGCAACTATTTTCATGCAGGTAAAATTGCGTGAAGAACATGTCACAGATCACGATACACGGCCGTGCGGAAGCTCGAGGCAAACAGTAAACCAGCAGTAAAAAAGCACCTGGTACACAGAATCCAATGCGCGTTTCAGAGCGGTACAATCGACCAGACGGTTGTTGATAAATAGAAGAATGTTGAACTTCTTCATTGAGCAATTGGCATTGGTGATGTAGCCACTTACCTACGGGACAAAATTTCTCTATCAATCTTAAAGCTCTGTGGAATCCTACGTGCGCTCGGCATACGTCTTCACTACGGTAAATTACCTTTAGTTTTAACTTGCCGTCTTCGCATTCCAGTGGAATAATCTCGTTAGCAACAGTGGAACCGTACAACGTCCTGATGTTGTCGATAACAGAAGCACCGATCTGGGTTCGAACTGTGACAGTGCCCGCCGCATCGGTATCTGCTTTGCGTAGGGTAAACGATATACCCGAGTTGTGGACCGCATACCTGCACGCATCGCAAATATCACACTGCAGCAGAATATTGACTAAATATATTTGCCAACTCAGGAACGATGACACCAAGCTTTTCACAACACAGGGCAAAATAACCAAGCGATGGTAAATTAGCGAAAAGCATTTATCTTTAGCGTTTAATAGACACTCATTACACAGCGTGAACTTGGTATCGTCGCTGAAAGAAGCTGACAAAAATCGTTCAACATTGCAACAAATTAATTCACGGTTTGCAACCGCTTTTCTCACGCAGCAATGTGCACTGCGCTCTTACCGAGTCATCACGTCGGCAATTTTTTGGTGCTCTTCCGAATTACTCCGAAACGCTTTCCGTCTAGTTGGAATGTTGTAGAATAAATCCTCTACTGTAATTTGTGTACCGTCGTTGCCTGCTGTTGGTCTAACTGCATTTTTTAGTTCACCTGGAAGATGAACCAAAATTGTTACCATTCCAAGCCTTATCCATCATAGCAACAGTCGATCTTGAGGTTATTTAACAATAAGTCCATTCACGACACAAAACACTCCTTTTCATTGCAGCAGTGAAAAAAAGGTTTGAAAAAAACCTGGGCAAACGTGCCTAAAAGTTCCAGAAATAGAGAGTACTGTATCTTTAAAAAGTTGTGGAGTTTTCTGAATTTCTCACCACAACGCGTCGCCACCAGCAGGGGCATATCTAAATACCGTGAAGCTATCAAATTCTGAGTCTGACTTAATAGTGTGGCCAAATATCTTCCAAATTTTCCAAGAGTGGAAAGCAAACTTTTATGAAGGTAACAAATAACTCTAAAGTACTGATGTAGGAAGGCACTTAAGAATGCATATACTGTACAAAGCAACGATACGTAAAATGCATACTGTGCCAGTCGCTTTTGTTCTGATTCTTGCTGCTCGTTGAAATAATTATTGTTTTCAGTAACTCGGAACAGTTTTTCATTGCTTTTTCTTTTTAACATAAAAACTTTCAACAAGTTTCTAACAAAAGAATCAGGAAAAACGCATTAATCAAAAAAGATTGCAATACATTCGCGCCCACTTACCATCTACATAATTGGCTTTGTAGGCGCATTGGGATCCGCTGGTTTTCGTAGTTATTGACAAATGAGCAACATGGCTTATGCTAGCCAATGCCTAAAAAGACAGACGTAATAATTATTATGAAAACATGAACAATCTCAGGAAAGCTGGAGGCATAGCCGAACGGGAAGTTTCATTCAAGGGCTGAAAAGCACATGCCTTGAAAAATCAGCCATTGTGCCAATGTGATGCTGACTGACCTAGGTTTCTCGTGGAAAATTGATCTAGGTCTTGCATGTTAAAGAAGGTAATTCATCTTGTAGCAAACCACAATCATCCTTATCCTCTCCATTATATCCTTATTGAACATGTTTAGCAACTGTTGCTTCCCTTTTGGCCAATACAGTTATTCTTTTCTGCAGACAAAGACAATTTACCCTGAAACTTGACAACCACTGCCCTCACTTGCCTGGTTTTGAAAATTTTTTGCAGTTATAGGCTGGCAGCCACCTATATGTCTACAGGTGGAAGCACGCAGTTTCCACCCAGGTTAAAAACTCAAACTAGTCAACAGCATCATCTTTATAACAGCAAAATTTTTAGCACCCACTCCAAAGTTGAGTGTCAGAATGCAGGTTTAGGAAAGACATGATCTCCGCTTGCAGCCAAACCCTTCTAGTAAGTTTCTGCATGTGCCTTCTTCAGCAAATGCTAGCGAATATGTTGGCCGATATAAGTGTTCTACAAACTGCTTTACCTCTCCCCGAAACCCAAAAGTTGTTATTGAACGAAGATCATCAAAATCTTTTAGTTTGCTAGTAGTAAATCGTTTGCACACAATCTCCAAGTCTTCTTTGCGGATTCCATGGCCGTTGTCAGTGATTTGCAACATTTTCAGACCTCCAGCTTTGATTGTTACCTGCAGTAACATGAAATAGATGACAAATTGCTGACATTCAGAAACCATGGCAAAAACCAGGGTCATGGAAAATAATACATGCTCAATGTCCATGCCAGTCCTTGTACAAGATTTGGCCTACTAAGTAATAAGAACAACAATTAAGTTTTTTTTCAGAAATAGACAAAAAACAAAACAAGGTCATGCATACTTGCAAAACAATATTGAAAACTCAAGTAAGTAAAGCCTATATTTATAATTTTCTTAAAATGACAGTAAACATTAGAAACCATTAGGTTATATCAGAAACCCAAATACAGTAACATTTAAAGTAAATTCACCAGATAGTTAGAATTTTCTGTAAATATTCTATAAAAACTACTAGAGTATGCTCTAAGAAATAAGGATAATTATAAAAAATAAAAAAGACAATGAGAGAAAATAAAATGCACTTTTTTTTTCAGTGTTTCAACAGCTATTACTTCTTTTCAGCAATCAAAATAAGATTTATTTTAAAAGTTCTTAAAGGCTCTGGACAAGCCATTGCTTACTTTATCAGAAGTGTCAAATTGTTGAAAAATGATGTGTCTTAATCAATAAACACTCTGACATTCTTAAAAAATGTTAAATATACGTAGCAGTCATAAATGGATAACCTAATATCAGCTTCACTTTGCAAATCACACATGAATATTAAATACTCAAACAGTGAGAAACCACAACATGATCTTGATGAAAATTGATAAGGTACATGCCGAAACTGAAGTTGCTCCAGCATCCAATGAATTTTCCAGCATTTCTTTGATTGCATTTGCTGGTCGCTGAATTACTTCTCCTGCAGCAATTCGGTTGACAACAGCCTCATCCAAGCGTTTGATAACTGATTGTTTTGACATAGTAGTTGTAGTAATGACTATAGCTTAAACAATCTAAAAATTTTAGCTCACAACTTTTGAATGCAAAATGGATCCATTTAACTTAAATGAAGTAACATTAACAGAGCAAGATTCCCAATATTTGTAATATGCTTCATTGCAATGTTAAATATCTGACATCCACAATCTCCTTAGTTATTACAGCTAGCTATGATTCAGCATTTACACTAAGAAATCATAGTACATTAAGTCTCCTGGAATATTTATTATAGTAATCCAAAAACTTGTATGTCAGTTTTTGCACATGAGCTTAATAAAAGAAGCAGTAAGAAGCTAAAATACCATAGGTAAGAATAATTTTCATCATAGTGCCTCAGAAGATAAAATGAAATTGAATTATACATGAGAACATGCAGCATCATCAGAGGCAGCAGCCACAATAACTGTTCTATATTAATGCTGTTTCAAGTAAAGAACAAATGAAAAACAAACTGCACTTTACAACAAGTCAGTCAAGTGAAATAACACTCAACTATTTTTTAATGCCAGTCTATGTTTTTAAATGCAGCATCTACTTCACCTTGAACACATGACTTGCTTAGTTGACTGTGATATCTGTAATGGCTCAGTCCGATATGCAAATCTGCACAATGCCAATAAATTTTCTCTTACTGCACATTTATTACTGTACTTTTAACATGTCAAATCCTATCACTATAGGTCATTTTGACACACTGATACATCTTCATAGTCATGTTGCTTACCATTGATTGCTTTTGTCATATGCAAGCCCATAACCAACTTGGGACACCAGGGCAGAGGGGCGAAGAGTTTTCTGAAAGGGAGACAAATTTTTTTAACTATATCCAATAGTTTCAAAATATGTCCAGCACATTTTTCCAAGGGGTGCAGAATTTTTTCTAGGGGGGTTACACCCCTCCTGGTTAAGGGCCTGGTCATATGCCTTGTTTTTTAGCCTACGATCATCATCCAAGAGAAGATGATCATGATTTAGATCTGTTTGCTGCATGATTTCTATAATATAGTTTATATTCTCAAAGTGCATTGCCACTTAACCTACATAATTTTGCATACCATATACATGCAGTTACGCACCAACACTATCATTATTAGGGGTAAAATGCTCCTTCACTTGCTCCCACACACTACAGTGTCACGCTATGACTTAGTGAAGTCATAGTAACTGACTATGCTCATCACAGTATGATGAGCAGAGTCGGCGGTGTCCAGGGTTGCCAACTCTAACTCTTCCTAGGCTACAACGGATATACTAAACCTAGTTTCAAAATATACCAATAGCCTAAAATACAACCTTGAACATACCAATTTTATCTGGAACAAAAACCTTACTGTAAAATTAATGCTGCTTTTTCCATACTTTTTTTACACTATTTCACTTAGATAATCAACAGTTGCTGTTGAGCAGTGGCAATCAAAGTGAAGTTGCAAGTTCAATTTATACTTTCTTAACTTCAGCAGTGATAGCTTGAAATTAATATAAAACCACTGGAAAATTCAACCTTCCAACACCTGCAACTGCATATTCATAATTTCTTTTTTGGTCCACCGTAGTATTATACTATTGGGTAACTGTTTGCAATTTTCTTTTTGCAAAGTTTGCAGAGATGGGATACACTGACTGTATGTGTTGCAACCTCTCCGGTGGCGTTGAGTTGATTGTGTGATTCACCACGAACGGGATGTGCGCGAAGAACAACAAGTACTGTACCAAAGAATCATGCTTTGCATGTCGTGCAATAACAAATTCGCGGAGTCACTCTTCTCCTCTCTCTTGGGTTGCCAGACACACACACCTCTTAAGAAAAAAGCCAAATGGTTAAATGCTATGAAATTTAAAATTCTTTGTTAGTTGCAGGACGTTTCAGAAAATTAAAGTTGTAGCAATACTTCCACAGGTGACACTCTACACTGAACAATTCCAAATCTTCATATTCCACAGAGACCAGCGGACTGTTATATTTTGCGATCCAGTTCCAGTCCTGCATTTTGAAAACTCAGTCCAAGTCCAACCTTAGTTCAAGAAGTTTAACAAATTAAAAATCCAAGTCCAAATAAAGTCCAAAAGTTTACAAAATACAGCATTTCATAGACAAAAATCAAACAATTCTTTCCATTAACCCAGTCCAAATCCGGTCCTGATCCTAAATTCATGAAGCATTTTGCAGTCCGAATCCAATCCAAAATTAACAAAATTCACCAAAGTCCCGATCCAGTCCAATCCAAGTCCAGTCCGATGCTCATCTCTGATATTCCACAATACATTTTCAACAGTGTTTCCACCAGAGGTGAGCGGATATTGATTTTTCAACTCCTGATCCATATCCGAAAAATTTTTGCATATGCAAATCCAATCTTTATCCGAAAATTTCTTAAATTTAGTATCCGATATACATCCGTATCCGAATGCGACACTGGCTAAATACAAAACAAACAAGCAGTGGTTATAGGTCCACCAATGGACCTATATTTTTGAAAACTTACTAATCCGTCGCCTGTAACATGATACTAATCCCTTACAAGTGTGCAGTAGACTGCACTACGCTTGGTAAAAACGTAGTAAACCTTTTAAACCTAAACCCATTCAACCTAAACCCTAAAGCTAAGCCCTAAACCTAACCCCTAAACCTAACACTTAAACCTAAACCTCAAATCTCACCACAAAAGTTTGGAAACTTTTGGAAAAATAAATAAAAATGGTACCATGAAAAGTGCAACCACTACTACTAAAACGAAAGGTGCCCGATCGTGGCCAGAGTCAACGCGAAATCCTACACAATGAGACACGTCTATTTGACTACCACGACAGTGCTGCTAATGTTGCAAACTCAGTGTTTCATTCCAACCGTGTCACCGCCAGCAGACCTATAGCCACTTCCAAACAAAATAACCCTGTCATGTTGTGACCCAATCCATAAAAATAACCTCACATGTTGTGCACGTTCAATCAGTGGCGATTCTAGAAATAAAAAAGTGTGGGGGGCACTGCGGGACCAAGGGCAAAGTAGGGTGGCAACATGAATGACTATCTTGCATGGTAGTTTTTCATTGTTTTGAAGATTAAGTTGCTATGATTAACCCTGTCAAACTCAACATAGGCTTGTGAATATCGTTAAATATGAACTAACGTTATTATTCACTAGAGACACCTAAAAGCCACTGTAGATGCAATCACACACGTGTACTGCTATGTCGAAAATTCTGTGCTAACCAGTGGTGTAGGAGGTAGGGTGCAAGCACACCCCTAAAAGTTTTGATTTATTGAAAATCTGGGCAAAATCTCTGAAAATCCGGGCAAAAATGGCACCCAACCTTGTTTGATTTCATAAAATGGTGCCCAACATTTGCAGAAAAACACATGAAGACCTTTTCTGGAAGTCATCCCAAAAAAAGATCTTCATGATCTTTGGGGAAAAAATTTGTAGGCAAAGTCGCCCAAAACCTTTCGGGAAAGTTTGGGAAAATTCGGGCAAAAATCTTTTGCACCCCCCAAAATTTGCCTGCTCCTACACCTATGGTGCTATCCATGCAACTTCCACAGCACTCCACATGTAAATCGAAACACCATTTTGCATGCACAATTGTGCCGGACCCAGGTGAACGAAAACAGCTCCACGAAACTGAATCTACTTCACTTGAAAGCGAAGTGATTCCAACCACGAATTCCATCCTGACACAAAGACATGTGGGCTGTTGCTAGCCAAATAGTTTCATCAAAATATTCTTACTACAAAGCACATAAAAATGAACTATCTTCCAACGGATTGGTGACTACCGACTCACCCGTTTTTGTGATAGCTTGTGGACATTTTGTGATTGTGCTGAAACCATAACCACGTTATGCAACTACTATTACGAGTGTTCAGCGTGGATATGGTGAGGACTATTTAATGCAGCATGCGGTTAAGAGCAGCAAGCTTTCGGCACCAGTTGCACCTAAGTAACATAGCAGCGCCGCAGATAGGTGTGCATCGGCGTTTAGGGCGTGTAGGCCTACCTGATAGCAAAATGTAACAGCAGGCGTAAAACGAACTTTGCAGAATATTCCCAACAAGGTCGATCAATTTATTATCCACACTGAATTTTCCTCTGACTGATCCTCAAAAGCTGACTTTTCAACCCTGCGTTGATTTATGACTGTCTTGTCATAAGCGAAACACGCACCACCTCCAAACCAAAAAAGATTCAAACAAATAGACAAAGAGCAGTATAATTGTCACACAGATCCCTGCACAGTCTACGTCTTAATTTTGTATCATGTAACTTAATCCTTCGAAGATCATGTCGACTGTCGAATTCATCAACCAAATCATCTAGATCTATTTTTCAGCTGATACTTTTAAATTTAAAGTAAATCAATGTTAACCAATCTTTCACTGGTCATGGAATTTCTGAGAAATGTTTTCACTAAATTCATTTTTGAAAAATTGCTCTCCCATGAAGCGGTGGTGACGGGAAGAGTGAGAGCTACCAGTAACAATCACACGCAGGTTTTTAAGTAGCTATAAATGAAAAAAGTTGTTCGAGCGATGTAGGCAGCTTCGACTCCTTCTGAAGCAAATTATTTGCCAAAGTTATTTCACGTTTTAAATCATTTTCACTAAATGAATATGATTTGCGATATCTTCCAAGTGTTTTTCTGATGGAGATGTTTCACCTCCGGGGCAAAGAGCTGAAACACGCGAGAGAGTTGCTTCTAAATCATTACAGAAAATCCGTACAAAATTCTATGATGTTGCATGACATGTGGGCAGAGTTAAAACTATAGTCACTAACCACTTAAGTAAGGTGTTTCGAAGTCGTATACACAAGGCAGCACAACGCAATACAGCAGCCAGGATAAATTCAGATCAATTAACTGACACCAATTCTTAATACTCTCACAAACCTTTTGCTACTGGGGCAAGCAACAATATGCTGGCAATAATATAATCCAGCTCCATCTCACACTGAAATGCACGAAAGATCAATCTTGCCATTTCTGCGACTATTTCTTAGTTTCGAAATGACTTTTTCCACACCACGATCGCGGTCTGACTAAATTTCACGCAGG
>Ga0210059_1002032_pt1 | contig 31327 bp, 21 predicted proteins | sample Ectturendosymbi2_FD_188042 | JGI IMG/M metagenome (GOLD analysis project Ga0210059, IMG submission 188042) | Ecteinascidia turbinata endosymbiont from Florida, USA - Sample 2 (SPAdes) (version 2) | ecosystem: Host-associated > Tunicates > Ascidians > Unclassified | place: Key West, Florida... | reverse complement strand
TGGGGTGGGTGTTGATGTCTGGGATGACAGTACAGCGTCTAAGAAGCTCAGGTTGTTGGCTGCTACCCAAGAGACTAGGCTCTCATCGTCATGAGATTTTGCACTATAACTCCAGTTGACGTGCTGCCGTGCCGGTAGTTGAAGTCACCAGGATGCAGTAAGCATTATGGCATCCAGCTGTAGCCCGAAATAGCTCGATGTGATGGAACCGTTCAACGTAGCGCATATTGGAGCAAACATTTATGTTTCAGTCACAAACGTAATCGCCATTGGTGGAATAAGAGATATCTATCGAATCCAAATGGTAAACATACAGCAATGATTTTCCTAGCTTTGTGTGATACTTGCAATGCAAGAAAATACTAGGTCGTAGCTACATTTAGGCAAATGAGGCATTTGACTCGGTAAATATTCTGTAATACTGCCAGAGAACATTTTCGTAACACCAAATCAAATCATATTTTATTGTGTGACTGTTCCAAAAAGAGCAGTACTGCTACTACACTGCGTTGCAACTTGCAGAGATGCCGCAGCCTAGATAAATAAAGGTAGGATGTTGGGCCTCCATAAACTACAATTAACATATCCATCCGGGGACGCAATGAACATATTCGCCTCGGTAAAAATTTGACCCTAACTACGGCCGCGAAATATATGTTGAAACCTATGCGCGCGCTACGAATCCTAATATACGTTTTTTTACGTTTCACAGTTCACAAAATTTGATTATGGTATGAAGAACAAAAACCCTTGCGATCGATTCACGTTTTACGATAAAGCTGAACAGGACAAAGCAATTTCACTTGAGAAGCGTGAGATTTCCGAGATGCTTCCTGATAAGTTTGCTGTAAACTTCTTACTCTTTTTTCCTTTGCATGTAGTATATGCTGATATTCAATATTTCTCTAAAGCAGTAACCATGGAATAGTTTACTTGCATCACCCATACGTAAACAATGCAGGTCAGAGATAGAACAAAACCTTTCAATTGGAATTTCATTACAATTTTTACCGTGTTTGAAATGAAGAAATTGATAACTACACATGTCACCGTGATATGAGCAGAAGCACCTTATCTGAATTAGCATGTTACAATCACAGATTTTGGAAACACAGCAAAGCAATCAACTTTTGGAGGTCTTTGGCGAACACCTGAAAACAGTTGGTTTTCTTCACAAATATATTTCGACGGAAAGCCCCAAAGACCCCCATTTCCATATTCTTACCCATCAAAGCCACCAACGTGGCTCAGATTATTATTAAATTAGCGCATAAATGAAAACGAACAAGCAACAAAATGACAGTTAGTTAGGGTACAGCTGTAGAGGAACGCAAGCATATTGTCATGCAACACATGCACCAAGCAACGTTGAGAGTTGTGGCTTCACATTGCATGACGTAATATCGACATAATATCAATATTGTCGCATACAACATATCATCGACGTGACGTGACATGAGACTACTTTGGTTGTTTTTTGTTTGTTTTTTTTACAACGTTTACGCTAATCGAAATGTCACTTACAAACGAAACCTACATTCGATCGATGGATTACATAACAATGACAATTATGCTTTTAATTATCTCCATTCTCTCGGTTTGGAATGTAAACTGGGTAATTTTAACTGTCAGGATAGAAAACATATTGTGAGGATGCACATCGAGACATTTTGAGCGTTTAAATTCCGGTATGTGGTACTATTACAAAATCTTCAAAGCTACTCAAAAAAAGGCTAAAAACCCAAACAAAAGATTTGTGGCCAAAACACATCTGAAAAAAGCCAAAATGTCAAAAATTTAGCCGCAATAAAGCCAGCTCCCAACCCTGCTTCGAAGCATAGACGAGCGGAATCACATTTTTAGACTCCGACCCTGCTCATTTCTTGTTGAAAAGTTCCCGCTCCTTGAAAATATCAACTCTAACTCCTGGTAACACTCTGAAATCTTCCAAGTAACTCATATCAAATAGGGAGTGTCTGTTTTGCCTCATGAGGCAAAAACTGTGCTGGGGTTATTTTTCCTTTAATTTCAACACGATCGCTTGAAGTGATCACACGACCAGTACGATACGCAGAGACAAAGGGCTTAGGGTTTGGTCTTAGGGTTTACCCTACACCAGAGGTTTTCAACCAGGGTTCCGCTGAACCTTAGGGTTCCGCCGAAGCAGACCGAATTTCCTGGGACGAAATTCCACAGTCCTATGCTGTTGTAGCAATATAGACACTTGAATCATTATATATGGTTCCATGAGCAATGCACATATTTGCGAAAGGTTCCGCTGTAGCAAAAAGGCGAAAAACACTGTCCTACACTTATCCAACGCAGACATAAAGCCCCTAACAGCTTTCCAGCACTGAAACTGACAATGTCCATTGTCCATGCATGTGGAACTGTGCTGTTACAGAAGTCACTGTCAACTAACCAGGTCATGTGTTCCACACTTCTCAGACATTCCGAAATTGTCATGTGACCCATTTAACCAATCGCCAACAGCTAAAGGCAAAATTGCTGCAGGAGTGCTTTTGCCTCATAAGCAAATTAAACATTGCCTATCAAATATGCATATTCAGGTACCATGAGTTCTAAATGCAGTTATAAAATTTTAATTGTTGAAACACTGGTTTGAACTTGCAATAATTAATAGGATATCTGACAAATATTGCAATTGAGTGTTAATTTTCAATCTTTACGAAAGACCGATTTGAAATATCCAAGATCAGCACCTGTTTGTTAAATATTGATTCCTACTTTGACCATGTGCTTAGGCAAAACTCTGAACTATGACCGCGATATAATCTAAGCCATTAACATAAACAAAAAAGCAAACCATACCAAAATATTTACCAAGATGAAAATTGTACATTTTTACCATTTGATTTCAATGAATGCAATTTAGCTGCAAAACAATTAATTATTATCTTTAAGCTGCAACTATTAAGGCAAACAGTCAACACTGTTAAGGATATCTCCAAAATGGGAGAAGAGGTTAGTCTATGCATGTGGTGTCATGACAAGAGATCCGCACAATATGCAGATAAATTTTCTATTTACTGTACAGTCCTTCAAACATGTCAAATCCTATCGTTGACACACTGTTACATCCTCATAGTCTGTTTTGTTGTTCACTGTTTTTGTCATATGTCTTGCGCTTTTGCCCCTATCATTAGTCCAGAATTATCGTGGTTTCTGCGTGGTTTCCTACATTCCCGAACCGCAATGCCACTCGCACACAGTATTTTGCATATGCATTGATACCATCATTTGCGGTGAAATGCTCGTCACTCCCACACAGTGTCACACTATGATCACTATAGTGATATACGACAATGTTGACATAGGTCAGAAAACAGGTTTCTTTCAATTCCATTCTGTATGACCACATGCATCAGTAAATATATTTCCACAGCCTCTTTAAAAGTTTTCATTGGCTCCTGGACACACCATAGCGTTGACTCCGGATCCTGCTCCTGGTAGAACTTAAAATATTGGCTCCGGCGTAAAATGCGAACTTTGGCACTTCTGCTCCGTGATCATCTTAGTTTCAAAGTGCTCTTTTTTCAACTTTTCACATTTATTCTGAGGTATATTTTAATACAAATGAACTTCCCTAAATAGTCTTTAGTATATTTTTTATCTGTTGTTCCCAAACGTCTAAGTGACTTTCAAGAATTACTAATCTGCATTTTAGCTTCCCTCCATCTTCACCTTCACCAAATCAAGTATATGTTTTCTGTCAAGGAAATTCGTTAACTTTATTCACTTCAAAAGTAGAATTTCTACTTAACACTTTAAGAAGCCTTTCTCAACGTAAATTTCCATTAAACTGTACAGTTTCCAGTTTGAAAGAAGTTGTTTTGAAGAAATACGAAGTTTTAGTTTACAGCAAATTCGACTTGGAAAAAGAAAAGGAAATAAATGAAGAATCTAGCATGCTTCTCCGAGAAGCTGTTGAGAAATGGGAGGTGACTAAAATATTTGTTGTAGCAACACCTTTTTTATTTCTAATTTTCACTGACGAGACAGCAGATCGAAGAAACACAGAAAATGCAAGAAATGTTTCACAATATTTGCAACAGCAAAAGCAAATTGAATGACAGTTGAACATGTGTCTAAATGACGTAAGGTCAATGGTTGACAAAAATGGTAAACTGTTAATGATAACTGTTTTCATTAGGCGGTTTGAAAAACACCCTTCGCAACTGATGTAAATACCAACGGTTTTGGTAAAGAGATTTATGCTGTCATGAAGCCAAGTCACCAGACCTGTTTTGTGACCTGGCTCAATTCATGAAATAAGTAACAAGCATAAAAATGTAAGGGTGAACATGTTGTTACGTTATTTAACTCAACATTTTGGGGAGCTGTCAATCGTCTGAACGCACGTGATTCGAAGAATCTAAAAAATTATTGGCTTCACGCAGACCAGGGGCGGAGATTTGAGCAATCGCTCCTTGTAAAACCTGAAAAGATAACTTTATTCATCATGCATTTGGAAATTTAGAAATCGACACATCGAAACTAGTTTTTACTAAGGCCTTCGCCATGTTCAAATCTTCTCATTGCTTGCGATATGACTGCATTTTGACGTGTGTGTTTTGTCACGGTAGGGCTGTGGTGTGTGCGTCATTTCTCCTGCAGGGGCGAAGCCGTAAAGAGCCTACTAGGTTATAAACAGTGCATTGAATATTTGTTGACAAATTGAACGGAAGCAGATCTCGCAGGGACCTTTGGATTTTTATGTGAAAAAAGAGCAGAATGTAGAGCATGGTTGTGATGCCGGTTTTCCTAACACTGGAGAAAGTTCTTTTTCTTTACGTTTGTGCAACATCAACAACATTTCATTGATAGTGAACAAATTCTTCTCATTTTCAGAAAGAAGAAAATAATAAATCTGGTTCTCTTAAAAACCGCCTTGAGCACTCTGTGGAAAAAGTGTAAGTCTGATAATGTTTTTGAACTGAGCAAAAAATGTAATAGGCCCTTCATTGGCTTTACTGTTACGTGAATTGAACGTTTTGAAAATGTTTAGTGTCCTGCCAGTTGCCCGCAATTCGAATTTCTGAGTTCAACTTTTTAAGCTGGTCCTACAATAATGATTTTTAACAGGTTGGTAGAGATGTTGGAGAAACATCCAGCGGCGAAAGCAGATTGTTCGGAAGAGCGAAAACAAAATGTGGTTGCCAAAACTAAATGCGATGAAGAGGTTCTAACTTGTTTGAGATTAATTAGCTCATTGTTTCAGTTGCCATCAAAATTCAAGATACTTGCTTGTCAACAAACATGTCTTTAAGCGTATCATTTTTAAAAACTACCCTAAAGTATTGTTTTGCAATATGAAGATTTGCATTAATTTTCACTGCCAGGGAGCATTGTTAATACTCGTCCTAACTCCTTTCTGGGAGCGTCAAGACAAGGAATGGACTGAACGCAGGCATCAGAATGCTGTTAAATCGTAGCCTGCTCATGTAACACTCGAACAAGGGCACCGTTGGTAAACCTGCACAAAATGAGCAAAAAATTCCCCAAAATGGCTTTCGATACAGACGGATTTTTCAACAACATAGCAATTATTCTCATGCTCATTTGACCCCAAAAATGATCTAGTTGACTTTCGAAAAATGTTTAATTAAAAACCAAACAAACCTATCGAAAGAAACTGTGAAAGGTAAGAATATTACAGCAAAGATAAAGTAACGAAAAACGCAGTATTTCCGTCAGCATTGCTTATTGGCGGTCGGTTGTGGTTTCATTTCGCATTCTGTTCAAAGCTTGCAGTTTTACCTGCAACAAAAGTAAATTAAGTTGACACATGAAATGAGTTATTATCAGGATATTTTTGCAACTTTCAGGCACTTATGGCAACCTTGCCCAAAATGGGCAAATTCTTTACAACAATCCTTGGCAATCAGTTTCATGGAGGCACACTATCGATCACAAACAAGTTTCAGGAACAAAACACCATAAGGTTCTGTTTAACTATCAACAACACAAGTTGGACAAGAGTCACATGCGGGGAATAGGCCACTTATCTAGTTAGCGCCTACTCCTATGTTGTGGAAAATTGGGAAGGGCTACCTAACCTACAACTTACGTTGTAACACAACAGGCAACCCTGGGACAAACTAGGCAAACACCCCTCCTACTCGAAAAATACACAAGCTCATGCATATTTTGACGCATGAAAAGTCAGTTATTCAAAGAACCAGCTTCAAATGTAAAATGTAAGTATTTTTGCAATTAAATTGAAAAATCATTTGCCAAAACTGGGCAGGGTTACCTGTGTAGGGACTAACTTTAATTTTTTGACTGATCATTTCTTGAACTGTCCAGTTTGCACATCACATGAAGGAATAGTAGCGATGTTGTTTCCTAACAACATATCTCTCCCTAAAAATATTTTAAAATAATTAAAATCAGAAAATGTCATAAATAGACTCAATATGTGACACATGTCTCACATCAAGTCAATTTTTCGCATATTCGAATAGGCTTGTAACGCGCAAAACACCTCAGTAGCTGTTCTTTCTCACTGTTCTTTTTTTTTGAACAGGCAACTTCATTAAAATATATAGTTCTAAGTTCAGAATCCCAAATAGAAAATTATGATACAGCATGTGAAAAATAAGTCACAAACATGGCCATCTAAAAACATGTTTTTACCAGATTGTCATGATCACAGACTTGTTTCCCGACGTTTGATTTCAACTTAGTATCTTGAAACAACTATGATTGATCAGTTCATCAGATTCGTGCCGATCAGTTTAGGTTGAAATACGCAGCTGATGAATAATTACAGTACAAAACTGTGGCTTAGTGAGTAAGATGTTACTTTAGCGCTATTTGATAAAATAAAGCGCAATTGCTATTCTTTTTGCTACTCATGTTGTTTCGCAGAAGCCCACTTGAATAGGTGGGCGAAAGGTTGGCTGATAATAAAATATAATCAATAGAAGAGCTTACTCATCTGTTTGTTTGTTTGATTTAAAACTCAATTGTTGAATCTATGACATCTTATTTCAGAACTGGAATCTTCAAGTCAATTTCAATGTAAACGTTAGCGGTTGCTACTCTGAAGCTGCAAAAACAGTTTTTTTGGAGAATGAGGATGAAGGAGATGATGTTGATCATGCCCGCAGTTCGTGTAAATAAATGTGACTCCATTGAATAACGCACCAGTAGTTTAGTTGTTGCCGAAGCAGTAACGGTGAAGCTTTACTTTTGTCCACATATAACATAAAAGTATCCTCCTTGGCAAAGTTCATCATGGGAAAGTATCCGCGTTGTTCGAATTCGTTTTCAAGTTTCGAAGAAATATCTGAATAGAAATGCTGTACAACCGTGATACTTTGAGACAATACTTGCTGATCTGCATAAATGTTTGACAAATTGAACCAACGTCTCACACAATGACTTTACATGTGCTGCAAATGTTTCATATATATTTCGTCTATTCAAACTTTATCTTTATCTCACAGCATTATACTCGTACCATGTTTGTGTCATTGTTAGTTTTTGCTGCATTTGTAAAAGCTTGTTGTGATATCATCAGCAAACACATTTAAAAATAAATTCATTTATCATTAGAACATTTATTATTACTGTAGAGCGTACGAGTATTCGAATGATGAGAGTTTTCATATCTCAATATAATAAAAGAATATTAGTCTTATCTGTGGTTTCATACCCACAAGTTAGCATAAAGTTTAAAGTTCGTGTCACGAGTAAATGTCAAGCAACTTGGTTATCATTTTACCTTGTTCATGCATCATACCATAATGTTAAAATTTCAAAATCTTATGGACTATAACTATTCCATAAAAATGTTTTGAAAAAAAGTATTATGATCTTCAAAGTTTTCTGCCATTAATTAGTCCTGCTGCAAAAGGCCTAAAGATTTCAAATTTGTTTGCGAAAAACGTTTTGGAAAACCTGATATAAAGCATATGCGATCCGCGCCTCAGTTTCAAACCGAAACCCTTATAAAAGAAATTCATTATTTTTTGCCTGCAATTTACAGAATATTTCGATTTCTTGTTGTCAAGAAGCTTAAATCAATGCAAATCGTCAGACAAAATGAAAAAAACGCTCATGACAATAGTTTTTCTCTTATATTGAAATGTGTTTGCCAGTGGGATAGACGAAGCAGAAGCTCCGATACAGTAGAGGAATATCCGCATCAGGATGCAATTAATCGAATGTCAATCTGGTGATAGAACATTTCGGGAGAATAACCTTCAAAATAAAAAAGCGATAATGATGAGGCACTTGGGCGAACGGCAATTTCACAGGAAAAAAATTAAGCGAAAGAGAAATTGGGCAACAGATTGCTCGCTCATGAGCAATGCTTGCGTTCTAACTTTGCGAATTTTTTCTACAACAAATTTTATGCAAGCTTCACCAATGTAACATTATTTTCAGTTTGTTGAGCCACGAAATTGCAGGCTCTGCGAGAAGTATGGCTCATCTTCATTAAAAACGCTTCATCAGGTGGCTCATCTTCATTAAAAACGCTTCCTCAAATCATTAAAACGCTTCATCAGGTGTCTGCTGGAAACGATCATTCTTGCTGGTCTCTTGGTCAAATCCTATGTGGCTTGACGTCCACACTGTGACTAACGTGGCTTCGAAAGCCACTCATTAGTTATTGGATTGTTAAACTGCTACGTCTAACATATTAATCAGATCGCTTCCGGATATGACTTCGCACAATATTTGCCGGAGTATTTTAAATTGGCTTCTACTGCTTATCAACTTTACGCGCTTTCATGCTATGTGGTTTCAGCATCAAAAACGTTCAGAGAAAAGCAAGGACCATGAAACATATCATCGTAAGCAAAAACAGCACTCAACTATAAATGTGGAGGATGCACACGTGCTTTAGTTTTTCTGCATTACTAATGAGTGGTTTGGGCATTTTCTGTTCGCGATTTGATGCAATGATCTTATTTGTGACCACCTTAACAGTAGACGTGATAACCTGGTTATCCTATATATAGCGATTGGTCGCTGTTTCTGTCGCTCTTTTGGACGTTTAACGCTGTTGTTCAAGGTTATTCTGCACTGAACCGCTTTACGCTACGTTTCTCCGTCTTCACATTAACGTATATTGGGAGTTTGTTCTGTACCTGAGTATAATCAAGGCAATCAATCAAAACTAGAGTGTAACTGGATAAATAACAAACTGGTGAGATGCTTCATAATGCTTTGTTTCTGCTTTGCAACGTTATACGAGTATATGCGTTATACGAGTATATGCGTAATGGATTGAGCATCTGCCAATCCAAGTACAGTAAGACCGCGTTTCTTGTATTGTAATGCCTAGTTTACTTAATATTCAAACATCTAGTAGTGGGCTAAGCAACATTATCACGTCAGAAGTCATGACAAACACATTACTATTTTAGAATTGCAACTAAGCTTGCAAAAACATATCAAAATCTGTTGTTGTAACTTCAATAAAATATCGATGACGAAAAAAATGCTGCTGCAAGAAAAATTTGACCTAACGATAAATTTCAACCTAATGATAAATTTTGACTTTTTTTTGACCTAACAACTTTGGAATGGCGCATGGTATCAGCGTCAAATTTGGTTTGTGGACGTTTCAGAAACTGTTGAAAAGGCAGAAAAATTTTGACTTTATTGACTTTTGGTTGCCCTAATTATATTACATAAAAATGAAATATAATATAAATATTTCTCACACAATCAATCATATTGAAATACAAGTATTTCTCACTTAACGAAAACTTGACATGCGATATTGTATTTCTGTAGCAATTTTTGGGATAGGCCATTGACAGTATGTTGGCCAAACTAGCAATAAATTGCACTCACGCATTCTATCAACGTTCTAAGTCATAACTGCGTGTCATTTGAATTTTTTAGGTCTGTTGAGTTGGTCGATCGTTGAGTCAGTCAGTTAGTTTCAATATTCAAGTGATATCAATTATTGGGGAGGATTTGTTTCCTCCTACTGTATTTAATTATCGCATGGTGCGGCAGCATGCGTTCTGAATTAGTCATTTTAGTTGTGCGTTTGTTTGCTTGCGTTGCTCCCACTTTAGCCTTTCAACTGTTCACCGGTTTGCTTGTAGCTTTTAGTACTGCGGATGCGTAGTATTACTTGAAATCGATTTCCTATTTACATTTTTTTCTGATCGATTCCTTGCTTACACACTGGTGGAGAGTACCTGCTTAAACTTTGCCTTAAGTTTGGACTCATTATTTTTCGTCGGGAACTGTCACAAATCCCTCCAACCGCACCTGCAATCATTGGCAAACTTGCTTTGAAAAAGACTTTGTAGTTGTTTTTTCTCTACCGGCAAGTTACGGCCAAAAATATGGGTGTTATGTTCATAGGGTCAGCGTATATGGGAGTAGAATTTTTGCCAATTTTCGGTTTTTGAGCCATAATTTTGACTCCAGATATGGTAGAAAGCCAATCAAACCCTCTAAAGAATCGGATGATAGTCTAGGTTCCAAAATAGTTGAGCCAGAAACATGGCTCGTTAGATTGGCACGAAAGCATACCCTATTATAACGTCACCCACAAAGAACCCCAAACCTAAACGAAAAAAATTTTTTCAATCTCATCTAGAACACTTGCCAAATCCACAGGTGGTTTGAACAGCTCTCTAGCTCAATCGACTGGCGAGTTATGGCGTTTACAATAAAAGTTACGCACGCGAGGCTTTAAACGTTAGATGACCTATCAAGGTCTCTAATAATGCGGACTTTCTCCTAGTTCATTTTGCAATGAAAATCAGCGAAATTGCTTTTAAGCTTTTTTTTCGGGCCTTGATTACATCTTCCAAACATCTCTTAACCTCCCCCAGTTGTGATGCAACACCAAGAAAAGTTCAAACTCAAAGGTACTTGAATTTTTTTAAATCGAACCTAGAAGACTTTCTGCTTCTTCAGAGAGTTTGAACAACTGTCTAGCTCTATCGGTCGGCAACTAACGACGAAGAAAAGTTCAAACCACCAACATGGCTTTGCGGTACCTATAAGGTTCAGTTCAGTTGTGTTGCAATAAATGACAACATAAAGAAACACCTCATGCCTACAATCATTATCTATAGTACAAGGTCTCCCAACCTGGAGTACATATACCCGAAGGGATACATCTACTTATTTGAAGGGGTACATTTACGGTTGGCAAAGGAAGGGAAGAGTATATTTGTATATATTATTTATTTCCAAATATTTGTACATATATCAGTTAATAGTATTTTCAGAAATCGTTTTCTGCTTATTGTTAAATATATCTATGATTCGTCATGATAAAATATTTTGTCATATGAAATTTTAGACGTACATGCTCATCTGTCGAATTACTGACGGAGTACAAGGTCAGATAAAGTTGAGAACCCCTTCTTCTTTTCAGCCAGTTCTTCTAACCACTGCGTTGCCACACTAGATCTTGGGGCAGGTGTTGAGCAGCCATTCGATTGTATCATCATCCAGAACCGTCAGGCCGTGCAATTGATGAGGAGGTTGATGGATTGGACAATGGAGGACAGCATGGTCGACGGTTTGTTCTTCTGCTCCACACTCACAGGCCGCAGAGGTGACCATACCACATTTGCACAGGCACGAGCGGAAACGTCCGACACCGGTGCGGAGGCGGTTAAGCTGGAGCCAGGCTCTTCCTGGGAGGGTCACTCCGAGGGGTGCCGGTGTCGGGGATGAAAATGCGGAGTCTTGTGGGGGAACCCATGATCTAGTATGACACGTATTCAGAGAAACAACTCATGCATTATTGATAAGTACTGTTATGATGAAATCCACCATGATGACGTCATGCGATGAGTAAGCGTCGTCAGTCTGCACTTTCAGTGCTTTGAGAAATTTACTTTGGTTCTCTCCAGTATCTTGTCAATGTCGTAATCTCCACGCAAGACTACAACAACACGTTAGACAATTTCATTCTATTGTAGGCATTGAGGCTACTGCCAAATCTTTTGCCAAACAGCACGTTTTTCCGTTTTTCTTATCACCTTTTACAATAACTTAAATTACCCGACCCTTTCAGTCCCGCGTGCGCCACTTTTCTTGTAGAGCTTTGCAATCCTATAACTCGCCAGGCGATTGAGCTAGAGAGCTGTTCAAACCCTCTACGGATTCAGCAAGTCTTTTGTTGTCATAATCGAAAAAAGCATTTTTTGTTTTGGGTTTGAGCTTTTCTGGGGGGAACGTCACAAGTAGGGGTGTTTTTGCGTTATTTTGGCCATCTTTGGCTGGCTCTGGGTGCCGGACGTCTGTTTTTTTTAATGCTTATATAATGATAGGATGTTTATGTTATTTTTTGCTGACGTCAGCATTTTTGCCCGACCTCCTGTTAAGACCCGCAGGAGCCATTTAAATGACATAATTTTTTTAAATTTAGCTGTTTTTTGGTTACTATTCGGGACTTTGAAGGGTCCGAACGGGTTTTTGCGTTCCTGGTTCCAAGATCAGGGCCATAAAACCTTAAAATTAATTTGGAAAATCCCCCAAAAGTATTGAGAAAAGCCCCTTAGCAATTAGGTGTTTTTTGGCCTAACTTTTGAACCAGAAACTCTAGAAACTTGATTAAGGGCTCTAAAAACGCGTATTCTGTCCTAGAATCCACAAATACTGCGAGCCAAAATATTTGCTATGGGATCGGATGACGACGTCATATAATTAACCAAAAAACATACCCTGTCACAATCCCATTGACCCAAAAAACCCCAACCAAATAAAAAAAAAAATTTTATTGGAAACTACACAACGCCACTAGTCATTATGGGATTTGAGCAATTCTCTAGCTCAATCTGCTGCCGAGTTATGGCTGGCCAATGTTTTCCCTGAAAAGGCAAATTATGCCTTTTCTGAAAAGTTTAGAATTAAGCCAAAAACTGGGTTTTTGACCCATAATTTTGGCTACAGATATGCTAGCAAGTCAATCCAGGGCTCTATAGACGCGGATTTTGACCTAGTTTTCAACAAAATTTTGAGCCAAAAGAGTGGGTCAATGGGTTGGGGCTCAGGGCCGGCCAAAGTGGCCAAAATTTCCAAAACATGCCTTCTTTGTGACGTCACCTCCAGAAACCCCCCACCGAAAACGAAAAACGTTTTTTTCGATTTTGACCACAAGACTTGCTGAATTCGTGGATGGTTTGAATAGCTCTCTGGCTCAATCGCCTGGCGAGTTATAGGATTGCAAAGCTCTGCAAGATTTGGGGCTTTCGCGGGACTGAAAGGGTTAACCAGACGGATTGCACAAGACATTGCAAACGTTTATTAAACACTCTGGTCCCAGTATTTTGGGCGTCCTAATGCCAAGAAGAACATTCAGTAGCAGGCAGTTTGGGAGGTTCACATGTTTTTCGCCACCAAAAAAAAACTAAAATGCGATTTGAGCAAACAGTTTGCAGAAATCATTCAATAATTTTTGCGAACAAGCTTGGTCGGATTTGGCTAATTCTGCCAAATTTTGTCGCTAAACAGACAAAATACAAGTTTTTTCAACGATTACGTGATCTTGCAGTTACCAATATCAAATTTCTACCAACTGGCACTGAACATCTAGGCATTTTATAAACGGCGCGGATTCACGTTGCTTGGCAACCCAAGCATGAAAATAATGTGCATTCACGTCGTTAGCAACGAAGGTTTTGTAAACGCATATCGTTTGCCAAACACAAATATAATCTCTAATCAGTGCAATTGCTTGCAATTAACGTTGGAAAACCACCTTGACACTTATTTTCTCGTTAGTTGTTCCTTGTAAAAGTCATATCATCAAGAATTGCGAAAAGTTTGATTAAATTGGTTCTTACATCGAACCCGGCAAAGATTTTCAAAGATATATCTTGTAGCTTGTATTATAATCCTAAACAGCAGAAAACAGAGCTTTGGTTTGTTTTTTGGAGATTTTTCGTAAGACTGTTAAACTGCGAACAGCGGATGGTTCAAAGGTTCTGTTTCGTGCACAAATATATTGTCGAAAAAATTGTGAAAATCAGTGCAACAAGTTAAGGTTGTGAAAAGCCCATTCAAAAAGATTTGCCATGATCCAAAATTGGCTGTGAGCAAGTTCGTTTTAATGCTGCTAGTAGGTAAACAAAACCGAAGTAAGTATGGAGACTTCATGACCATCAACTGCCGTCAACCACGATATATTGCAAACCAGACTAGGGTAAAATGAGCTTACCTTAAGTATTCGCTCTAGATTTTTAAGTGCTGAGGAAATGCAAGTTAACGCAAAAGTTGTCAACAAAAGTTTGAAACTAATTGGCAGTGCGGTTTTTCCATTTCACAGATAACATTTTCAGTTCGTTTCTGGCAGTTATTTTTCCATACATTTCAATTTTCACATGATACATTTTAGTTAATTAAATTATTCTATGCAGTTATGCTATGGCTAATATCGGAATTATGTCACATCAATTTAATTAGGTGATATGAGTAAGTGTTAGTAACTATGACAGAGTCGCTAAAACCACTCAAACCGCGGATTTCAGAGCAAAAGGTTACAGGGCCATTCTGTGTCAATTCTCAGGAAGTGGTCAGGGCACCCTCTCCAATTTTCTTGAAATTTTACTCCAATTGTCATTACCCCATATGATGAACATCTGCAAATTTTGAATGAAATCTGTCAAGAGATGGCATGATTATAAAACTTTTTAGTTGGGGGGTATTTAGCCGGGGGGGAGCAAATTGTTCATATTTGGCCATGTTTAGGCCTTATTACTGCCAAACTACATTAGTGAACAACCCCAATATTTCAGGGATGCTGGTAACTTTGCCAAATATTCGAAAAATGACACGATCGACATTGTGACTTACAAACGTCAAAGGTCATGGACCCCCAAAGTTGACTTTTCTAGCTCTTGCTACAAATTTTGGAAAATTTTCAAACCTCGCCACGGTTTTATTTCTTGATAGTTTTCGCTCTTATGTGGACGAATTGTTGCTGAAACAATAATGTTTGATCTTAGAAAATTTCATTGCAAAATATCAAAAGGTTTGTGAGATATCTTGGGCCAAACGTGGCACAAAATGAAAAAACTAGAAAAGTGGGGTACCTTTGTCGACTCGGTTACCCATGACCGCAGTGAAAATTTGCATTAAAAAAATGTACACATATTCATTATGATATGGCAAGTTCACCATACAAAATTCATGAATGGTTCTCAATGTTTTCATAGAAAAAAATAATGACGAAATTTGTGCAAAAACTACAAATTTTGTATAATACAGAGGTCTTAACCCTTTAATGTGATATGTGCCGAATTCGTCCCATCCAACGTTTTGTTCTTTTTTTCTGCACACGGTTATTTTTATCGCTCAACGACCGGTGTCCCGAATTCGGCTGGAGTCGCACTTTCGTTTCATGCGCATTATCGCCTTTCAGTGATTACAGGTTGCACATCCGCCATCTTGAATTTTGTAGACTGTTGGTTTATAGCAGGAGAGATTGAGTAGAGATTTTGATGAACATTTTTGGGAAAAGTTTTCAGTTCTGGACGACAGAAAAAATCAGGAATATAGAGTCACTCCTGTAGCATACGAATCTGGCGTTTTTTGTTTAGTATCGTTGCTTTGGGAGTTTTTAGACAGGTTCTTGTGGCTGTGACGAGTTCGGCGCAGTGGTCATTTAGGCATAAAATTGTGGATAAGCAATACTATTCCGCAAGTCTGGGTATTGCAGTTTTTTCTCATTTTTGCAGTTATTGCTGTTTGATTATGCCGAGATATTTGTGGAAAAAGCGTAACTTACTAAATGAAACCGAGATCGTTTTATGGCAAGAAAGTGACTGGAAAGTAAGGTTTCCAGAATGTGAAAGCGATAATAGTAAGTAACACGACAATAATAGGGATCCATTCTATGTTATTCCTACTAGAAACGAATTTACAGCGATTCATCTGATTCCAAACACAACACTTGTGACATGGCATTTCGCAGTTAGAGTATTTGGAACAGTGATTCAAAAAGAAACACTGAAGAGTCCCAAGCTTTCCACTTTGGAAGAGTCAGAAATTGAAGCATATCGTATTCCTGAAGTGGGCTAAGATGAATGCAATATTACCATAGTTCATATTTTCGTCTTGTTGATTTGGTTGTCATGAGTAGACAGCTTTTGTATAGATAGGAATGTGAATATTTTGGTGTTCCGAATACAAAGCAAAATAATTTTCCGGACTTCAAATCCAGCGTAACTGAAGCTTTTTACAAAAAAGGCGAAGACATAATTTCCAAACAAATGCAAAACCACCTTTGGAATTGACATCTAGGGTTTCTACAACAAGAACCCGCAAATTCTGGGGAATCTGCTCTGCATAAACATGCAGGTCACAAAATTACATGTGAAGAGATAAGATTGGTCGGAGGTGGGAGCGAGGCGACAATGACGCCAGAACCTAACATCAGTGATGTTGTCGAGACCTAAACGTCGGGACCGACACCTGGTCAAACCTTCGAGACCGGCACCTCATCGAAAAATCCGAGACTCGAGAATCGAAAATTTGTGGGTTATGTCGATATTTTTCCGGAAATTTTCAAAAAATACTGTCGCGACTACGAAGTTGCAATTTTTTCGAATTTCTGGCATTTTTCCTACCCGCTTTGGTTGTTTCTTATCTGTAAATACAGCAGACCAAAAACACATTAATTTACAAAAGTTTTACTAAGCCATATTTTTGCAGAACTCAAAGCCTCACCGAATGTACTTGTGATCGAGACCAAAACAAGACCTCAAACCTTCGAGACTGAGACTCGAAAAATGGGAAGTCTCGAGACCAAGACCAAATCGCGAGACCACCATTGCCAAACATGCAGTGGGGAAATCAATATTCTCTGTAGTAAATGCAATGTACATCTATGTCTGAACCAGTGATGGAGTGTCGAGACCCGTTTTTGCGAGGCTCGGTCTGGAAGGTTTCAGGTCTCGTCTCAGTCTCGAAAGTTACAGGTCTCGAGACTTTGAATATTGCAAAGAAATAGTTTAGTGAAATTTCCAAAATTTAACGATTTTTTGTTTGTTGTATTTGCAGGTAAGAAACAACCAAAACACGTTGGACAATGCCAGAAATAAAAAAAAATTGAACTCAGAAGTGATGACGACATTCAATCAAAATTTTGGCAAAATGCTCAAATTTTGACGACGCGAGTCTCGGTCTCAAATTTCAAGTCTCGAGTCTCGGAGTTTTTGATGAAGTCTCGGTCTCGAAGTTTTAACGAGGTCTTGGCCTCAAAGGTTACGCTCTCGACTGCATCACTGGTCTAAACAAACACAAAAATTGTTTCAAGCTCTACAACCAGTAATGTACTTCAACTGCGATTCTAGAGCATTTTCAAATGCTTTCAAAACGTGCAACAAATGTTAATCTGTTATATGCAATGCTTCCTTTGATAAAGTGCAAACCATTCATGAGATAAAGGTTCTTATCAGTTTTAGAATGCTTTGTTAGAGACAAAGGAAAAATTACCTTTTCAACAAAAAACACAACGACTTTGAGATTTCTACGGCGTAAAATGGTTACGAGGTTTTAACAATTAGTGTAAATAATTACAAAAGCATTGACGTTTGTCTTTCATTGCTGTCATTTACAGAAATACTATGTTTATAAGATAAAAGGCAATCATTTCAATGCAAATTGATAGCAATTCATAAAAATCTGATATTGTAATGACTCAGCTCTTCAACGTCGCTTCTTTTCAGCAGTGCTGCTTCATGTAACCTATTTGTTTCAGTTTTGCTTTTCTGCTATTAATATACTGACAAAAAACAAAAGTATGCTTATATTTTTTAACAACTCAAAATTCCATGTACACAGGCCCAAATGACCAGTGTCCCCAATTCGGCACGTGGATCCATTCCCATCCAATAAAGCTTAGAATGGGAAAATAACACACAATTTAGTTTTTAGGTTCATATTTGATAATAATTTTGAGTAGAAAAAATTTTTTCAACACGTGGATAAAAATGCGGACGTTAAGGAGTTTTTTATTCACTATTTTTCATTATACCATTGTTATTCAAGCTAGCATTGTTACTTCACAAATTCATTATGAAATTATAGAATTCTATTGTGGCTTGCGCAAACTCAATTGCTTGTTTAGGTGGAATGAAACTGAAAAATTTTGTGCTTCATTTCACTTAACACTTTGATGGCTGTTCTACGAATAAATTGTACCTGGATTTCAGCCTAAAACCAGCAGTTTTTGATTGCCTTACCAATACCATAGCTCCTCTGCCGATTGCGCTAGAGAGATGTTCAAGGGCTGAAATTCATTAGGAGTCTTCTAGACTGGACTTTAAAAAAATTTTTTGGTTGGAGAATTGTGGATTTTTCGTGAGTGACGTCAAAGATGAAGTAGTTTTTGGGCCATTTTGGCTCATGTTGCCTCGCCTAGGTCCCAACCGCTAGGTCAAATTATTTTGCTGAAGTTTTCATTGGAAACTAGGCTCGAGTCCGAGCCTTTTGAGACTTTGATCGGCTTTTTAGCATTTCTGGTTCAAACATTATGATGTAAAATAAACAAATTAATTAATTATCTAATTAGTAAAATATTTATACTTTTTAGATCATGAAACCAAAACGATGTATTCACTTTTAAACCAAATGTATTTAATTAAAAACAAAATTTAAAATTTGAAAAATTAAAAAAAAAAGAAAAACATTTTTGTGCTTCGGGGGTGCGGGTTTTTTGTTAGTGATATCATCATTTAAAGATTTTTAGGCCCCCTTGCCCCGCTTCACCTGGCCTTGGGCCCAACCCTCTAGATAGTAGTATTTCGCTGAAGCTTTCATTGGAAGATAGACTACAATCCGAGTCTTGTGAGCTTTGATCCACATTTTAACATTTCTGGTTCAAAAGTTATGATCAAAAATAAACAAATCAATTCATTATCTATTTAGTCAAATATTTTTATTACTTCAGACCATGAAACCAAAACGATGTATGTAATTTTAAACCAAATGTATTTAATTAAAAAAAATTTTTTAATCAAAAAACAAAATAAATAAAAAATAAGAAAACATTTTTGTGGTTGGGGGTGCGGGTTTTTGTGAGTGACGTCATAAATGGAGGACGTTTTGGCCAGCTTGGCCCACTTCATCTGGCCTTGGGCCCAAAGCGTCGAGTCTTTTGATATTTTGGATGACCTGCTGGGGTTTCGGTCAAATTTTTTTCTATGAAAACATTGAGAACCATTCATGAATTTTGCATGGTAAACTTGCCATATCATAATGAATATGTGAAAAAATTTTTAATGCAAATTTTCACTGCGGTCATGGGTAACCGAGTCGACAAATGTACCCCACTTTTCTAGTTTTTTCATTTTGTGCCACGTTTGGCCCAAGATATCTCACAAACCGTTTGATATTTTGCAATGAAATTTTCTATAATCAAACATTATTGTATCAGCAACACTTCTTCCACATATGAGCGAAAACTATCAAGAAATAAACCGTGGCGAGGTTTGAAAATTTTCCAAAATTTGTAGCAAGAGCTAGAAAAGTCAACTTTGGAGGTCCATGACCCTTGACATTTGAACGTCACAATGTAGATCATGACATTTTTCGAATATTTGGCAAAGTTACCAGCATCCCTGAAATATTGGGGTTGTTCACTAATGTAGTTTGGCAGTAATAAGGCTTTAAACATGGCCAAATATGAACAATTTGCTCCCCCCTGGCTAAATGCCCCCAACTAAAAAGCTTTATAATCATGCCATTTCTTGACAGATTTCATTCAAAATTTGCAGATGTTCATCATATGGGGTAATGACAATTGGAGTAAAAATTTCAAGAAAATTGGAGAGGGTGCCCTGACCACTTCCTGAGAATTGACACGGAATGGCCCTTTAATTATACTTTGGAGAAAGAGTGAAAGTACTGGGAAAAGACTTTCCAAAACTGTTTGTTGTTGCGCATGAGACAGCTGAACATAGAACTGAGCAGTTGCTAATCTTCAAAAATTTCCTTTAATTCAACCAGTTTAAGTGCACTGATGAGTGCGAAACGTACGATGCTGCAATTCGGAAACTCAACAGTGCGCTCATTAAAATGCAAAACGACCTTTTTGCTCGTCGCGCACTGCCTACAACTAAAGAGAAACCTGCGCAGTGTTAAACAAGTTCTTTCGAGGTCACTCAAGAATGAGGATTGCAATGGTCAAGCTGTTACCTAAGAACATCAACACGATGGTCTCTTACGGGATGCATGCATTAATGGTATTTTTCCTATTTCTATTCGTCAGCGTCTGTTAGAGGAAGCTACTTTGATTGCGTTTTACGACGTTAACCGTGATTCAGTAAGAATAAGCCTCACGTGTTGAACATCGCTCACTAAGTGAACCCGCTATTTCCGTTATTGTTAGAAAAATTACTGCAAACAATTAGCGAAAAATTTCGTAAAACTTACCTTTCATCTCCCTTCCGACGCCCATGTCGATCGTTAAGGCAACGTTGCTTGTAAATCAATGTAACACATGCAAATCAGCAAACTAAGTGGAAATACAAATTTGAAATTGAATATTGATGATCATAGCATATAACAAAACTATTTTCCAGTTGTCTGTCGCTCGTGTAACTTCTCGCGTAGCCTAATACCAGTTTGCTTTGACTAGGTTTTACGATCAGGACTTCCTCAAAGCAACGGAAATGCATTACCAATTGCATTCGCAACAATATATTTAGAGGAAATCAGAAGGTAAGTGTCACAAAAACTTCAATAACGAAATTCTTTATGAGAGTCTAATAAAAAGGTAAATTAGGGTTAAATTCTGTTACGGTTATTTACTGAAAGCAACATACAGCAAGCTTTTTACGAAAGATTTTTACGTATTCAAAATGCTGCGGCTGTGAGCTTTCACGGCCGTCCGCTTTGCCCTATTTAACTCCTTCCTGGGAAGCATCCACAAATGCTGGTGCTTTATCATTCCCATTCTGAATTGCTTCAACATTCCTTTATGGTTTTCTTTCCTAATGCAAACATTCAGTTGCACTCGAGCTGACTGTATGGCAAACGTCTCGCTGAAAGCCTCAAACGTGAACAACGCATTAAAAATTAACACTCTCAAAATGCTATAAATAAGAATGAACGGTCATTACCTGCGACGTGCTACACAATTGTCTCACAAGCAACATATTTTGTACAATCTTCTCAAAGGCACCATGCTGCACTGATTAGTCGAAAGTTGTTTGTAAATTTTAGAATTTTGCAAGCTGTTTGTAAATTTTAGCACATGTCAAACACGTCAATGAAGATCAGAAAGGTTGCGCATCTACAGTATTTCATGAAGAACGGCTGAGAAAGAATTTAATGGACGAATTTAGAACAAAGTTATCTTCCATCAGAAAATGATTTTAAAAAAGCAACAGATCATAAAATTTGTTTTCATGCAAAACAAAATTGTTGTTACTAAAGCTAAGCACCAATGATGGACTCTCGAGTCTTGACCTCGGTCTCAAGACTCGTCTCGAAACCCACTTTTGCGAATCTCGGTCTCGAAGGTTCGCCTCGGTCTCGAAGACTACAAGTCTCGAGACTTTGAATAAGGAAAAAAAATGGTTTAGTAAAACTTCTATATCTCAACGATTTTTGTTTGTTGGATTTGCAGGTAATAAAGAACAAAAACAGGTCAGGAAAATGCCAGAAATTCGAAAAAAATCAACTTAGAAGTGATGACCACATTTTTAAAAAGAATTCGGCAAAATGCACAAATTTTGAAGTCTCGAGTCTCTGTCTCGGAATTTTTGAAGAATCCTCGGTCTCGAAGTTTTAATCAGGTTTCGGTCTCGACTACATCACTGCTAAGCACGAACGCCTATTTATTTTAAATCGCACAGCACATAAAAATCACAAGAAAATCTCCAGTTTTGACAAATGTAAAAAAGTTATTCTGAGAATGCAAACAGAAAAATCGCCACGTGCATTGACGTTCCTCCATTTATCATAAAGTATATCATTTGTAACATCGATGTTCGGAGTTTTGAGGTGCAAAGGTTGGAAAATAAGTTTTCTGAACACAAAATTTCAGCGTTGCTTCAAAGTGATACTTAAAGAAAATACTTTGTAAAAGCTATTTATGCGGAGTTCAAGATCTTAATCAGCTTTGCGACCAACAATTCGGTTATAGTTGAGTTTGTCAAATGATACAGAAATCCATATGAAGTCTGCGAATCTCAGAAGCACAAGAGGCACACAATAATTCAGTAAACAAAATTATGCATAGTCCTGGGATTAACTGACACAATCAGTAGAAATCGAAACGCAAAACAGCCTACATCTTGATTTTCTTCCACAATGCGAAACGTGTTCAGGATTAACATTTTGTTTGTTATTCGTCTTGCAAACAAGGGCAAATCGGTTTTAAAACTTTTCTTTGTCACTGCTAAGCTGGTGCAATTCACGCAAAGACATAGATGATGTCCAGTGTATTACAGATCAGCAAGAAGCTCACAAAAATTTCTCAACTTCTGATAAACAGCTCCCTGCGATTTTTCATCCCCAAGATATTTCAGTATTTTTTCAAATTGTCTTTGCACGCTCAGGAGATGATCTCCATCTAGTTCTCGCCGACAAAAAATTTGTAGCTCATATTCCTGCAAACAAAAAAAAGCTTTAAAGTGAAATGAGATTTTGTTTCATATATAATTTGTAATGTGGCAATAATTTTTCGAAGATCCGGATCCTTTCGTATATCATGTCTATCAATTTTTCACATGCTTTGTAAAGCAATTTGTCTTAGTTTATTATCTTAATTTTTGAGTTTGTTTTGTCAACAAGAGCCCAATGTCCAGGAGTGGGTTATTTTTAAAAGGAAAACTATTTTAGGGGAAAATATATCCTGCGTCTATGATTAACCAAAGCACTTGTGCGAAAGAATAAGTTCGGGGCATTATGACCAAGTAACATAACTGTCCTGCCAATCAAGATCAAGGTTTCTGTACAATCTGTTTCCAAAAGCGTTAGTAGTGTTGTTTGGAACGTTCAACAAGACCCCACGGCAGCTCGAAACAGCCATCGGCAATCGGTCTCGGACAGTTCGGCGACGCCGTTTCGACGACAGCACGTTTCGGCGACGGAACGTTTTGGTGATGGTTGTCGCAAACGTTTCATGTGATAAGAAGTGTATTATTGAAATGCTTCCAAGGTTAGACTACAAAGGATGTTTACTTACCATAAACCTTACCTAAGCCCCAAACCTAAGCCCCAAGACTAGGCCTCACACCTACGCCCCAAACCTAGGCCCCAAACCTAAATCAGCTACAATACGTCCAACCCGGGCCGCATGCGGCCCAGTCGAAGGTTTTGTGCGGCCTAGTTCAGGTTTTCGCTGTAGTATCAGTAACCCGCTTACTGACGACCTGTTCCGTTTTTGATAATCCTAAATTAGACATTTTTTATCCAGGTAGTCCTCAGTGCCACTTCATTACGTCCATTTTACGTACAGGCATATTTCTACGTGTCCACTGGCACCTTGGTGCAAAATTTTCTAGCTTTCTTATATCTACCCTTGTTCCATTGGCACTAAACTCGCTTATGAAACCACATTTACGGAGTGATAAAAGGTTTTAAACAGTCGTGACCATTTCACTTAGGACTGGAACGCTTTCAGTACATTAGCTTCATTTGCTCAGATCAAAGTAAGTCATTCAATGTGCGGCCCTCATTAACATGTCATACAATGTGCGGTCTTGGTTGAAGATAGTGACATAATTTTTGGCTCAGTAAGCAATTTAGGTTGGACATAGCTGATCTAAACCTAAACCATAACTTTTTAAAAATATAAATAAAAAGTGCTCCCACCAAAAATTTCATGTCTTATTAACTGATTTATCGCCGAAACGTCCACTGCCGAATCGTCCCATTCCGACTGGCAATCGATGCTTAGAAAGGACATTAATGTCTTAAGTCAATCATAGTTAAATGATGCTCTAATGGTATTGAAAAATATTGGACAAACGCACAAACGTTTGGAGACATTCATAAAATTTTGAAATTGATCTCTTTTTCTAAGAACACTTTGTGTGAGATGTGGTAAAGACAGGCCACTTTGTCGTTCCACATGATATAGGCTCCCCATCATCTGCCCCACGATCTTAACCGGCCTAGCAGTGGATTAAAAGAACTGCCCCAAATGATGAAGCAAAACGTCGAATCTTGAGACGGTTTGCTGGCAGAGGTGAAAGGTGTGGATTTCTCAGGCACCATTTCAACGAGACCTCTTTTCTTGAGACTCTGTCCCAAAATGCGCATGTCTTTCCGTGGTCTTAGGAAACGCAATCTTGGTAGGGAACCCTTTAGACGTTTACAGCATGTATTTCAACTGATACAGTATTTAATCAAAATTTTCTTCAAAAGGTCACTATAAAACATAGTTAAATTAAAAACCCATTGTTAATATTGTTCATATGCACAAATTCACTAACTAAAAGTGGCTGTTATTTCGTTTTATCCCTGGCAAACAAAAATGTTGTGGATGTTGAGCAAAGTTTTAACGAATTTTCAGATCAAAATCGCTGGCGAGCGTTTAGTAAGCATTAGATATTCTTGAATAATGAAAATAACTGGAAATAATTTTCCAAGCACTTGTGAAGGAGGCGAGAATCCATTTTTATTCAAGATATTCACGTTTTGGGTCTCGATTAACGATTTTGAATCGAATCTCGGTCCAGGTCGGGGAGGTTTGCATCTCGGCTATACAATTGGTAGACTGGTCACCGCAACCTCAGTCGCACAAATGGTTGTTTTATTTATTCCATTTAAACTCGATTTTTAAGGACTGTGTTCTGGTAGGCCAAACAATTTAAGAAAAGAAAGGAGATAAACAGCTGCAATGTACTGCAAATGTAACAGAACAAGTTACAAACACTAAATCAAAAATATAAAGAAAATGCTGTCACCCCGTAGATTGTTGGAATCATTTCAGAAACTGCTTGTGCTGGCATGTGAAATGCTTTGGACGGGTTGTACTTGGAATAGAACCAGAAGTTTTCACAAGGGTTTTTGTAGTTCATTCCATAGTCAAAAATTGCTACCTGAAATAAACTGCACAAGTAGTGTTTTGGTTTATATTTTAGCCTCACAATCTAACAATTCAAAATTTAAAATGCATTTACGTGGAAACAAATTAGTGTATCAGTAATGCGTTAATGTAAATCAAAAATTCAAGGCAACTCGCAAAAAAATACAACCAGTAAAGATCAAAGCCAGGAAAACATCACATTCACTGTAACCAGGAAACCACCACAAAATATCATAATCAAGCCACCCCATTTATCCATCACTACAGCAAACAAAAGATTTTCAAATATGAAAGAATAGTCTCACGTTAATTACGATGTCCTTTGAGGAAACATGGTTATCTTCTGATACACTGTTGACAACTTGGCTTGATGTCTGCTTCAGCAAATGGATAATCTGTGGTTTTTCCAATCGGTAAAAAAAAAATTGTCTTAGAAACTCAACAACTGCAACACCAAGTATAAGAGTGATTGCAAATAATAAGAAAGTAGATTGCATTGCATCAAACAGTTACAATAAAATTGCCAATAAGATTTCAAATATAGGACATTTTGCAAAAGTAGATATAAATTTCCTTGTTAAGAGAATGAATTTTGTATGAGAAATTATTTTCAAATAGCAGGAAATGGAAAAAACAATTGTCATTTCAAATGAAAAAAAATCTTCAAACTTTACCGCATATTCAACGTCTGCCACAACGATTGTGCTAAACAGCTTTAGAAAATGTTTTCTGTTGGCTAGTCTACATGTAGCTGGCAATGTTTATATAAGTGTTTTGGCATAAATTAAAAAAGCAACAAGTAATAAATGTTTCAACACAGGTGTATTCCCAATGGAATCAGAAATGAAAATCATTAATCAATTACCAGCACATTATTTCGTTTGAGAGTTTCTATTATTTAAATTTTTAAGTCAACGAATTTTAGCTGAAAATGACCCATTTGGCGGCACCTTACAGTTAATTATCACCAACTTAACCCAATGTGCATTTTAAGACCTGGGAAGAGGATCTGTGCAATTAATCCCACGAAGGTCGTCAGTAAATTATTGCTTCTTCCTATACGCTGATGTATCCAGTCTTTTATCCTGACGAGCACTCGCACTTCGATAGCCAAGCTATTTGGGCAAATTATCACATCAGACCACAAGCATAGGCGATTGCCCACTGTGACGGATTAAGTGTACAAATGCACAGTTTTGATCACAGTTGCACTGTAATTACCGTAGCTTCATTACACCCATGTTAATGGCAATCTCAAAACAGAAATTAGAGAAAATGAAAAGCGAGGGCTCATGTCAGAATGGTTGCCACAGTGGAGCAACAAATTTTTGAAATATTGTTTTTGAATACTTGCAGAAGATATGAAGTATTGTGCTGAAATCAGACAAAAGCTTTTCAAAATTTAAGTGATTTCACATGTATTAGATTTCAAAATGTATTTGTGCAAACTTTATCCAATCAAAAAGTCCCGACGACACTAAACGCTTCAAACAATTTATAAATTATCCTTGGGAGACTTCTTGCTTTTACTAAAGTACGTGCTTTTACAGGACATGCAGAAAACGCTGTAGAGCACGTTTTTAGTGTCGCCAGCACGCTTGATAAAAGTGTCAAGTGTCAACTAGTTACCCTACAGCCGCTCTTGGTTGAAACACAAGATCCGTCGTTAGTTGTTGGTCAAAGACCGCTTCTAGTCTTTAACCATTGACAGAATCATGTTGATATTCGTTCAGCTGTTTTCCTACATTGATTCACCTCTACTGATTTCTTTTTTGCCCGCAGGTCAGCCTGCTAAGTGTATCGTGTTTTAAAGACGGCGTCTACTGAAGTTTGCTGACAACAAAACGTTCTTTTTTAACACCCAACACTTTTTTCTACATCTTTGTTTTTGAGTACAGTTTTCCAAGGAGCGTTGGAATTTTTTTAGATTTTAGTCACAACGTAGTTCTCAAAACAAATTTTGTCCAGTTCATTGTCTTTCTCTTGTGGTGACTACATAGATGTATAAAATGTTTTGCCATGTAAAACTAAAAGTCTTTCAATTTGCTGATATCATTTCGTGAGTTTACATGAAAGTAAAATAAATTTTGACCTTTGAGGCCTCATCAGAAGAATTCGTACTGTGACTAGAATTCAAAATTTCTTGATCATTTTTGTCAGAGTCTGCATCACGTTCATCGAGAACGTAACGCTCTTGAGCTGCAACATCCTGAACAACAAAAAACGCCAGATGAAATGTTTCCTAACTAGTCATGCAACATGAAAGTCACGCTGAAGTACAGTAATTAAAGCAAAGCAGTACTGAATAATCATTAAATGTACGCAAAAACCTGATTGTATGTATATCTTTAGTACATTAATGAAATTATGCTCTGACAGACAAAACTATGGTATGAGTATATGCCGGTTGCTTTTACCTTTTTCCCACCAGTACTTTCATTTCAATGTTTTTCAAACAATAGCCCTTTAAAAATCAAAACCGAAAAGCGCTTTCCACGTGGTGGTAGGCCTAAATTAATTTTTCACTTAAAAAATTCATTTTCATGTAGAAAACTCAAATAGTTCAGCTTGGTGATTTTAAACAATACTTTTATTGGATATGTTGAATAAAGCCGTTTAATTCGTATAAAAGGGGTAAAAACCGACTGATTTCACGAAGCACAACGGAGTTTTCTTTCGTTAGGTTTATTTTCAAATCAAAATTTTGCTGAATCAATTTTAATTCAGCAAGGTGAAACTGGGAACGTAGTGTCATATAAGGATAAAATGCAAAAAATGCAACATGCATAAAGCGTTTTTTTTCAAATTGTAATTACGCCATTCTTTGACCTAAATGTAGCAATCTCTTTTCACAAATACATTCTCTAAGTTGAAAACTTCAGTCTTGGCTTTTTCAAATATTATTGTTATAAAAACTCCTGTGCGTGACGCTACAAAGATGCTTAAGGCTCGTTTTTGGGTTATGCCGTGTGAGCTCTCTTTTCATGATTTGATTTGTTGCAAGAAGAAAGAAAACTGTATTTACAAATTTTAGTTAAACACTGACTGGAAAACGTAATTAGATGGTAGGTTGTTAATTTTCAAATGGCTGGTTGACAATTCATGACATCACGTACATCACTGTTGAAAGAAAATCACATATCCTTTGTGGATATTAGGTTCAGCTTTCTTTCTCTCGGCACGACCTGTAATATGCTTTTGACTGATTTGCAGCTGCCCCAAATCAATTTAAAATAAAAACCAACACAAAAAACAGCTTTATATCTTTAGAACAACCCAAGTCAGACAGGGCACTACATAGCCTCTTCCCTTCAGTAGTGATTCCAGCATGGCCGCGGATGTCATTAACCTCAATTCACGACCTCGACTTCACAAATGTGCCTACATCACCGACCTCCCGTGGTATGATGTCGCAAAAATTGCTGCGTAAATGGCGCGACGGTTACTACAATGAGATGCGAAAAATTAACCTACACCATTGCGCACCGGTCGTCAAACGCATGAACAATAAAGGACCATGCTCCGGTGTTAGGCAGAGGAGGCAATTCGAAAATTTATCGGCAGTTTACCACCACCTGCTGAACACAACTGGATACCCTACATTGCTCTCCCAACACAACTGGAGAGGCGAGTGCGGGCAACGCAGTGTGTTTATACTCTGGGAGACTTGAAAGCCACGTATAAATGGCGAAAGTGGCATAAGCTAGTGAGTAGAAACTGTAACATCACTTATACGCAGGAACTAAGCAAGATTTTAGTCGAGGAAGCCCAACGATATTCTCTGCATGTTGTTTGCATGTCTTGGACTTAGCCTCGTGGCTCGAACGCAGTAGAGATGGACAACGGGTGGAAACTCCTCTATTCCTAATTTGAATTGGCAACCAACACTGGGATTTGCACAAAAAAACTGGTGCAGATTTTAGTTGGGTCAAATGTCACTCATTATTTCAACATATTTTCAGCACACATTTTCCAATCAGTGTTAGACATCGTGTGAAAACAGTATCAGAACTGTCGACTAATAACTATTTGGTTGTCTGCAACTTAGGTCTTGTTTAAACCAACAGAGCCTACACAAACATGCAGGTCTAGGAAGGTGTACCGTATAACATGGGAGTTTCTGGAAATCAAGATTGTAAGAAAGACATTTGCAAGACAAAGAATCGTCATTTGTCCCGGTACACCAGGAAAGCATGACGGATGTGGAGGTGCGGTGGCAACTGTTTTAATAAAAGTCAACTTCAACAACGAAACCCTGCCCTTTTGCCCCGAGCCTAAATACCTCGGAGTAACATTGTACAGGACGCTCACTAGGGTGCATCAGGAGCCCTCCAATTTTTTCAAACAACTTCTACCTAGTGTTAAAGTGTTGCACTTTTGTAAAAAATGAGACCTCTAAAATTGTTTCGCAATTGGTTGATGTTTAAAGGTGCATCGAGGCTCTGAAAGGTTGACCCGGGGTGCGAAACTTGCAAATAATGAAATTTGGCCATAACTTAGTAACTGCTTGGAGTAGGAACATGATTTTGGTGTTTGACCCCACTAAAATACATACCAGCTATTCATTAAAGCTATCAGAAAGACCTATAAAGTTTCATTTGCACTGATTTTTGCTAAAATAAATCAAAATTTTGTGTTTTTTACAAAACTGTTTAAACTTGTGTTCTGTTCTCTTTCTCTTAGTCAAGTTTCAAGCCCTGGTAGTACTGCTAATACCACTTTTGGTGAAATAAACATACATGCGTGAAATTACGTAAAAAATAGCTGAGTATGCAAAATTCTCATAAAACATCGTGAGCGTCCCTCACGATCGCCGACACCTAAAAATATCTTTGCAAAAAGCCGACATCACCCGCTGCACTCTTGAGGCGGCTTGTTGACGCGGGTTAGAGTGCTGGAGCAACTAGCTCCAAACAGCCACCCTAGCGCTGGTCCATTCAACTGCATAGTACTGCGGCTGCGCTCCTGTCTGGTGCCGCAGTGCTCACAGCCGCCTCATTGACCCTGCCATCAGCGAGGCCTTGCAAGTAGTTATATATGTCGTGAGTAATTTAGATTTCTGCAGGTGACGTCAGCAATTGATGCAGGTGACGTCAGCCTTTTTCAGTGACGTACCATCCGGTTACATCATGGCCGCCATTTTGACAGCAGTGGTGACGTCAGCATTCACGGCGGTCATTTCATGACGACATATCCAATGACATCAAATCTGATGACATCACAAATGATCAACATTTAGTCATCAGTGGTGACGTCAACATTCATTTGTGACGTTGGCCATTTTGTTAGGTATTTTAACAATGGCGTTTAATTTGCTTGGCAGGTGCAAACAGATCAAATTGAGGTAAAATATTGTTAATTTGATATGTTTTTAATTGAAAATCAAACTTAACGAAATCATTTCCTCATAGACAATTTAAAAATAAACAAAGTTTTTCACAGTAGATGACTCAAACCTAGGAATTGTTTGAACTGTTGTAATTTTTGACTCCAATTTAATCGATAGTGACGCCATCAGTAGTTGCAGGATGGATGTGAACTTGCCCGAACAAGTCTAGTGTCGCTGCTGATATTGCGCCACGCGCTGCTGACGTCAGTTGCGCTGCAGCTGTGCGCTTTCACAGGCGCTTCGCTTTCAGTCTACTGCATATTGAAATATGAATTAAACAAGGTTAGAACAATGTTTCTTGTAATGAACACAAAGTGAAGCTATGTGCAACTCAAATAAAAGTTGTACCTAACAGACACTGCAGCTTTTGCTAAAAAAATGAGGACAAAAATAATTATGCAGCATGTCAATCTTATTATTCAAAACTCTTATTATCCAAAAGAAAAATAGTAAGCCATGTGCGGGCAGTAAGTCTCCGGGGTACGCATTTAAACCTGCCATGAGTTCGCTTACGCTTCGGTGGGAATAAGCAAGCTGTGTTGAGAGAAAAGATAGCGCACAAACCGGAAGAAAACATCGGATTGAGTCAAACAAGCATCGTAATAATTATATCACATGGGGAGGATCATGTTCTGAATGTTGATTTGCGCGTCAATTAGGTGATACCATTTATTTTCACAGATATCCAGATAGTGACAACTTGGTTGTTCGACAAAAGTAACGGTGTATGCTTCGTGAAGAGGTGGCTTAGTTCTCTGTTCTCTGAATAGTGCCGCTTGTCACTGTCAGTTTTACAATCTTATTTGTTCCAATTACTGCGATGCGCTGACCATCTTTTGGAAAATTTGTTGCTAGTTTGACCAACATACTGTTCATGACATATCACACAAGTCGCGACGTAAATGCCAAAATCTGCGCAAGTCAAGCTT
>Ga0210059_1002031_pt1 | contig 31329 bp, 24 predicted proteins | sample Ectturendosymbi2_FD_188042 | JGI IMG/M metagenome (GOLD analysis project Ga0210059, IMG submission 188042) | Ecteinascidia turbinata endosymbiont from Florida, USA - Sample 2 (SPAdes) (version 2) | ecosystem: Host-associated > Tunicates > Ascidians > Unclassified | place: Key West, Florida... | reverse complement strand
CTCATGCGAAGCCAGGCCTCGGTTGTACCCGAGGCCTGGCTTCGCATGAGTGCACGCGAATTGCGTGCAGCTTCCGCCTTCAGAAAAGAGAAGGGAAGTGGTGCAGCAGCGCAGCAGCTGCTACATGAAGTGGAGAAACACCGCGCAGTGAAATGTCAAAGGCATGACATCCCCGATGGTGCAAAAAACATCAGAACGTAACTTTTCTTGAGGTTTTCATCCGTGGAAAAGATGTTAAGTTTTCAGCACGGTAACCAGTCTTATTTTCTCCTAAGCTTTGCAGATTAAATTGTGCTTTACTTAGTGATTCATCACGGCATGCGTGCAAAAGATAAGAATTCAGAAGTTTTCAGCTATTTTCAAAAAGTTAACGGTGAATTTCTTGCTAGAGGTCATACTACTTCTTTGAACAAAGGGCTTTAAACACATCTTCGTATTTGTGTCAGTGCAAATATGTGCATGTTAGAAGAAACACATGAGAGAGGCAATCGAATATGCTTTTTGAGCTCTTTGCATAGTTTGCCTGGGCAGCGCTGTTAGCTGGAAGTTCCAAGATTGCAACAGGCTAAGCATGCGACGAGTGCAAAACACTTGGTCAATTGAGACTGGTCTCTTTTTAAATGCTCGGACACAAATGTAGTTTTCGAAACAGCCATTTTCTTGATTCTAGTCATAAGAAATAACAAAAGGTTCTCAAGCATTGACGGCAAAGCCAGCAACTGCCTTTCCAGAATTCGTTTATACTAGCGTTATCTCGAGTCACGTTTCTGCTAGTGACTGTTCTTTGAATCTGTGATTGTTGTTTTTTCGCCGCTTTTCTCGTGGTAAGAGCGCTGCTTGCAGAAAACTACCAGATTAATTACTCAAAAAGTTTGGTATATTCTCTTAGTTTTGGGTACTTGATATAATTCATTTACAATTTAACTTGAGGCACACGAAGACAATTAAAAATTTCAATTTGTGAAAACGAACAAAAACCTGAGCTGGAGCTGAAGCTATGAAAAAAGCGAGCCCTGGAGTCGGAGCTGGAGCCACACTCATGAAAACCCAAAACTTCGGAGCTGGAACCGGAGCCATTTTCATGGAAAGAAGAGCTCTGTAGCCGGTGTTAAGCGAAATTTCGGACTTCACGCCATATACGCATGTACTACAGAATGAAATATTCTACATATCAAATACGCTTAGAAAACTGATGATTAGGGCCCACGGTTTAGTGTTTTGGTAAGTGTGTCGGGTTAGGGTCTGGATTAAGGTTACAAAAAGAAAATAATTGAGGTCTAAGACTAAGTCCAATATTTCTCAGTGGTTATACTTATTCCCGTGCTGTGTTTGGTTTTGGGCAGGTATCATATTTAAGTGGGGGGATGGGGAGGACATGTTCCCCCAACGTTTCGACAGGGGAAATAATACCTTTTGTCCTCCCCGACATTTTGAGATAAAAAGTAACGTAGTTGTGCAAATGTCATGGTTACATTACTGAGGAAACGTTTCCCCAGCATAAAACCAGGGAATAAATGAGAAAAACGAACATTATTCCTGGATTATCTGTAGACACAGTATACAGATTTCCTGCGTAAACTGGATTGTCATGATTGTTGAAAATTGTGTTGGTTAATTTGAATTGCCCGATCGGTGTGCACATGAACTTCGCTCAATCACGAATTCCTGCACTGGTCTGCAGTCCGCAATCAGAATACGGTTGTCACCAGGCGCGTAGTCAGGAGGTCAACGGGCAAAGCTAACCCCAATTCCAAAGTTTTCAGGTTAATAAAATATTTGAAGTATAAGCCAAAGAAATCCTTCAGTGAAAATCAACAAAACTGCCTCAAGGAACCTATCCTACTTCAGCTTTTAGTCGAATACAAACTTGTATCTGACCTTTTGTAATCATCATAAATTACCGCAAGTAAAAACAATTGGAGTAACGCTTTTCGCAGCTGTTTTTGGTGCAACAGCTTGCTGTATCCCACCTAATGGTTATGTAAGCTTCATTTCAAGACCATCGCAAATTCTTCCCTGATAACCGTGGGTGTTACAAATATAACAGAACCTTGTTTCCAGTATCAGCGTAGCCTTAAATCAATATTGTAGACTTTGTTTTTGCACAGTTTTAAAACTACATGCGTGAATATGGCGGTGATATAAATTTTACATGTCTTGAAGCTCAAACTTTGGCTAAGAAGCGATTCAGTTTCAAATCTTCTTCACTGCGGGGTAGTCACTGTTTAGCAACAGTAGCATTCATTCTAGATATTTATTTGTGATGACATGTATTGTGATGGTTCAGTCACAATTATGTGGAGCCCTAACGTTTTCTTCACTGATTTCCCTTTACCTTGCCGGCGAGTAAAAATTCAGTCCTTTCAAGATATTGGGCTCCGATCTGCTGTTCCTAGGCTCAGTGTTTCAACTTTCGTCTGATGTTTATTGCCACCCTATCCTACAGTAAATTATTTGAAATCAGTTAACTGCAACAAGAAGAGGCAGCAGCAAAATCTAACGTAAGTAGCAAGACGCTTTTTATTTTGCAAGTGCTGAGAGAATTGTTACTGCCATTACTTACAGATACTGAGACAACTTTCACAGGGGTGCATATTAAAATTTAGGGGCAAGATCTCAGAAAGCGGCCCCCAAAACATCGCCACTGCAAAACGTAAATGTAGGATTACGTGGTTGTTGCACATTTCAATTTATGAGCTGTATTCAAGAGCATGAAATACATACGAAAGGAACAAATATTGGTAAAGTTTTGCAGCTACACAATTGAAAGCTGCCTTTAATGGCACATTGTCCCATAACTTTTGCTTTATTTTGAGAAACATATGACTTGCTTCAGAGCTTCTTTAAATGTGGCTCTACAGTAGAGTGGTACATAACTGTTTTAACTAAACAATGGTGCAGAGCTCTCAACGGGGGGCACGGTATCTCTGAAAAAGAGGGGCCCGAGGCGACTGCCTCGTTATCCTTCCCTAATATTCATCCCTAAGCCTGCAATCTGTCTTGTTGGCAAAGCGCATGTGACTAAAATTAAAGCAATTTTATTTTTTTCCCATTAGGCCTTCAAATACCGCAGATGTGTTATTGTATTTTCAAGAAGCCTGTGATTTGTACAAATTTAATTACGTACAGTGCTATGCTATCTTTACATGCAGCTGAGCGTGGTCAATAAGTTTTGTAATAATGGGTTTACGATTGTGTTTACAGTTTAATTCCATCTTATATTTCAATGAAGTCAGTTAGATTTAACAAAGTCTAATCAAACAGTTTAAACGAAGTAGGTTTAAAGTAGCTACAAAGGTTTTACGGAATAGGTTGAACATAGCCAAAAGATCTTAGGGATTATCAGAAATCCAAACATTTACATTTTTCAAACGCGTAGAAAGACTCCTGCGTTTACAGTTATCAACTACATACGTGAATTAATCGCTAAGAAATTAGATGACAACGGGATCCACTTCTACGCGCGAAAGTTTTGTTGAAGGCCAACGTCGGAAGTCAGAGCCTCAAAGCAAAGCCGCTGCTCGGCTTCGGTTGAACGTGCTGTGTTGGTGTACATCAGAAGCGTGTAAATACAGTATAAGTCCAATCGTAATGGCGACCGCGATGACTTCAGTCGTAATGGCAACCGCGATGACTTCTTGCTCAAGTGCAATATTAGGCATTGAGAGGTTTACTAGCGCTTTTGCAAGAAAGGTTTATGAGCAAAAGGTGGCATTGATCCAAAGTAGAAGCTTGGAACTTCACTATCTGAACTTTTAAAGCTTGTCAATTCAGTGAAAGCAGACTTTTTATTTGTCGGCTTAAATCTGAACACAAAAACATTAACGTTTCATGGATGATGCTTTAAAAACAGGGAACATTGAGCATTAAAATATTTAATTAGACACAATTATGCTCAAAAATTGCGATAATGAATTCAAATTTGGTCATTTTCGATAAACAAAGTGTACTGCGATTATTAATCACCACATGGAGCAAATCAACAACAAACCACAGGATGTTTTGATATGAATTTTATTAGGGCGGGGAAACCAACAATTGAGTTTCAATTATCACCATTTTTGAGCATAATTGTGTCTATTTGAGCCCAACTCTCAGAATTAATGTGTTTTCATATTAAATGCAGTGCTAAGTGCTAGATATCTAGATATAGCACCATTGTATACTGTATACACTACTAGTTGCTATACCACCACGATGAGCGTAGCCAGGGGGAACCATAGTCACCAAAATAAATCAATTCCAAAATTTTGTCCCCACTTTGCCAATTTTACAAAAGGATCGTACTATCGTTGAGTGAACATGGTGACGTCATCGAAACCCAAACAATAATAAGGTTGATTTCCCCCACGTTTTTTAGCACAGTCGGTGCCTGGTTGTCGGTATCTGATATCTTACCAAAAAGTTTTGATTTACACTACACACATCAAAAAAGTAAACGCCAAAGTTTACTCCTTTACTATGAGAAGCAAAATAACTGACAAACAATAACAGGTCAGAAATTTCGCTTGACACCGGAGCTGTGTCATTTTTGCAACAATTCCGCAGCCCTGTACGTTGAATTCGAATCAGCAGTAGGAGAGGGATCCTAGTGGAATAGAAAATGTCTGCTGCTCAGTGCCGGATGTAACCTGTAGGCTATATAGGCTTAAGCCTAGGGCCTCAAGATCCAATGGGGGCCTCCAACAAACTGTGGTACGCATAGAGTGAATGACCGATTTGTGATCATTTAATCTAAATCATTTAGACTAAACTTCGTCAAAAATTTATGTCTTAATTATTATTCACAAAATTTGGTTTTATTCAACTTTTGTGGTGATAACGCCAGAGTCTTCCAACGAGTTTCCATGAATCTCAATATGATGGTTGGTCAAGGCGCATGTTAACTATTGTCTCGATATGCTCAAAGCATGCTGGCTGCGTCCTGCGTTTGCTGAATCGTACCGATTGTTAGGTGTGAATCTATCAAAAGAACTTGTGGCTGTTCATGTTTGAAATGCACTTGATCAGTGGTCCAACTGACGGGTGGCAGGGGCGCGAACCGCCCCTCCCTGCCAAGCTAAATGTAAAAACCGGGCCCCTACCTAGCTTGTACGTTGGTATTATTTACTATTCTCTTCGTTTCAGTAGATTGTTTTTTTTTTGCGTTTTCCGGAGTGTTTTCTGGTGATTTCGTTTTCTTGTATAGCCGTTCAATACCGGATTTGCTATTGTTTCTCAACTATTTTCTGGGTGTTAGCCAGTGGGTTTCCTTCAGCTAAGTTTCCCCCTGGCTCAACACTCTAGTTACATCACCGCACTTGATCAAAGTACTGTGAGGTTGGTTGTACTGCAGATAAGAGCTATGCGTAGGGCTGGCAGCAGTATCCTACAACAAAAGCATAGTTGTTTCTTAGGTGACTGAGCAATACAGTAGTTTTGTCAGAGTTTGTATCGCGTTAAGCTCGATCGGAATTTTTAGATGTGATTTCTTTCCATTTTAATTTTCTTCAGTAAAGTCATTCAGAAATCAGATTGCTATTGAATACTTGCGCAAGTTTGTACTGCTCCCATGCTAAGCAAATCAGAGAAGATCATGATGAGCTTGAATAACAAGCAAAAGTCACTTTGCGAACTGGCAACCGCAGAACTCTTCCCCAATGACATAGGGAAACAGCAAAAATATGACAAAAGCGCGTTTGGGTCTGATGCCTTGGAATAGTGGTTCTTAGTTTATGCAACCACGCGAAGCCTTATTTCTTAGCTTTATGGTCACTAACTGCTCAGGCATAAGATCTTTTTCAAGATTCAAAAGAATTAAAAATGAATTGAACAGTCGCATGTTTCAGGAGAGGTTGTCCGCACAAAGCATTCGGTACACTAAAAGTGACAAACTTACGCAAACAAATTGTAACGAATCTTAGATAACTTTGTTATGAAGAAGTAAGGACAAAACGTTTTAAACTGTTTACTGTGTTATGTTCAGTCTTACTTGATTCGATTATTGTAGCATTTTATTTCCTTTTACGTATTTCAAAAATGACAGAGTATACAGAGTAAGCGATTTTTAAACCAGTCCAGTCGCCACGGTGGGCATTGTTGAGCTCAGCCCTGCCCTTCCAAATTCAAACATGAAACAGTATAAACTAGTAAAGATTTTATCAAATTTTCAGAATGTCAAGCCCCTTACGCAAATTTAAATCCCCTGTTCAAGACTTTCCGGCGACGGTTCTAGTTTTTAAACATCATCTTTTCACGCGACAGTTTAGTTGCGTTCGATTCTTACCAGTCTAAAAAAGTAAGAAACACGCGAATCGAGAACCTAACAGTTGCTACCATTCGGGTGCGTTTTACGTGACGTGTTTTGCTCGTGTGTGTGAGATTTTTACGGCCGTGGTAAGCGACTTGCAACGTGGTCCTCACGTTGTGCTTTAAAGTCTTTATGCCGCCACACATACGATATAGGTGCAGTGTGTTCGTTTTTTTTTTGTTTTTTTTTAACACAGATAAGAAAAACAGATGCGACTCTTATAAAAAAACGTAGGCCAAGTGTTTTGTCAAATATTTCAATTGTGGCGATTTTGGTTGGTTTGCCTGTGGCAGTTAATTATCCTGTTCCCGCCAACCAAGTAGGATTTCAAAAATTCCGTGCAATTGAAAGCTTTTGCGTCGAAGCCAGCAACAAACACAGTGATCGTGGGCACTCCAGTAATGATTTAGAACTTCTTACCGACCGTACTTTCAGACAGGCCCGTAACCAGCTTGGGACACCAGGAGGGGCGAATAGTTTTCCGAGAGGGGCCCAAATTTGTTGAACTATGACCAATATTTTTAAACTGTGTCCAACACATTTTTCCAACGGGGGCAAAATTTTTTCTGGGGGGCTTCGCTCCCCTGGTTACGGTCCTGCTTTCAGAGCGCCATTTTCGGATTTTCGCAACGCTTTCCACTTATTTCCTCGCAACAATGGGAGAGGGGGCCTCACAAGTGGATTAACCTAGGGCCTCGCATTAGTTAAATCCGGCCCGCTGCTGCTGTTATGCCGAGGGTCGCAAAGAAGTTCAAAAGAATATCATCAATTCCTATTCACATCTGCTTAAGCATAAATTATGAAATCCAAATCCTTGAAAATACTAAATTGTGGCAAGATTTAAATCCAAATCCATGTTCATCTCTGGTCATTTCCATTCATTGTGGATGCGAAATACAAGGGAGTGCATTTCTTGCAACAAGGTGGGGCTAGAGTTGCGGATATGACTGAGAATGAAAGTGAGATGTGAAATAAAAACTGCTTCCACAAAAAACTTAGATATAAATAACCTGGAATAAAAATTGTCAAAACAACCTTGGGCACCATTTTTGAGGTTATTTGGTGCCAGTTTATAATTTGTTGGGCACCATTTCATGGCAAAAAACGACAGGAAAAATACGAAATTTCATTTGACTCGACAATGGCTCGTGCTTGCAAACCAATGACTCAAAGTGACTCGACAGCTCTTGTGATTAATAACCTGTATGAGATACAAAATGGTATTAATCTAAACATGTGCCATGCACCAGGAGATTAACAAGATTATACATCTGCAAGGTTTATGCATGCACATTTCGGCCAGTAAAAAGCTCGATGAGCGTGATTTTTAAGCAAATTTCACTTAAGCTCATGGTGAAATTCATCAAGTTACGCTAATGATAGAACGTTCATTGAGACGTACTGCTTTAATCGGCCTCAGACTTGTTGCTTCAATAAAAGTGTTTCCATAACTGAACAGTAGGCATGACTCTGCTTTCTTGCAATTTTTTGTTAACATTAGCATTTCATTGGGACATCTCTAAAAAATCGCCGTCAATTAAATGGCAATGATTGCCCAACTCCTTTTGTTAAGCTCGTTCAAAAGTTTTCAGATGCAAACTACGAACGTACCATAGGTATTTGTGAGAACTTATTCAATAAATTTATAAGAAATTTAACCGCAATGTGAATTACACTTTGCAAATGTTGTGTGTTGACTCAAGACCTTACTAAAGTCATTAAGATACAAGGCAAACCACGCTTGAATTCGTTTGAGAGTGAACTTAAGTAAACAAACAAAGATTTCTAGATACCTTTGTGTTCTAAAATAGTTTTCAAGGTGAACATACCTGCTATCATGTCTGTTGTGCTATATAAGTCCTCCCAGTGACTCTTTGTTTCCAGGATCCACCTGCATCTTCCATCATTTTGCTATTTCTTAAAAGCTCTGGGATTAGTGAAAGGTTTCTTCTTTGTTATATCTTAGTTGTACCAATTTAGACAAAGCTTATTAAAACCCTCAAATTAACGAAAAAAGGAATAATGTCTTACGTCAATATTGGCGAATTGGTGTTTCGAACCCCATAATTACTGGGGCAATAAGCTTGGATAATTTGTTTGTGCCAGTAGACAGGTGCTGACTAAAACGACGACATTCATACCATCACAGTGTCAAAGCCTACCCACGCCATGGTGATCGCTAGGTGGAGCAGAAGCATTTTTACTGCCCCACGTTACCTGCGATGGGATTTGATTTGGTCAGCGTTTGTTGTCATGGGATATGATCAGTTTCCTTTTTCATGGGATACGATCTGCTGAGTTGTGAGAGCAATCGCTCCGTTTCGTAGTCTGTATCGAAAACAACAGAATCTGAACTTCCCAATGCTTCCCAATGTATTTGTGGTGCAGTTGAAAGGTTACTTGATTTTATAGTTCACCACAGATGAGAAGATTCGGCAACACATACAAGTCATTTTGACCTATTGCCACTGTGCCAGGCCGGTAGTCACGGGAGGCATTCGGACGCAGTGCGCCTCTGATATTTTTTGTGCCCTCCGAATTGTGTTGTGCCCAGAAAAATTGTTTTAAACATATAATAAAAACAGAATCTTGCACACATAAAAATGTCTTTTTTCTTCCCAAACCCTAAAATCTGACTACGGGTCTGCACTGTACTATCACATTCATTCCTTACTTCTGTTGCTTTGTGCTTTAATTTTCCCGAGATTCTCAGTAGAAAATAATTCATTGAACTTTGAACTGCAAACGGTAACTAGTCGCACAACATTCGCACAAAACAAACATTGCGGAAATAACTGCCGATGCGTCAACACACGGGGTAAGTTTGTACCCAGTGGCGTAGCCAGCCCAAACTTTTTGGGGGCAAAATTTGCGATTTTAGGCGAGCAACAGTATTTTGTCTGGGATACCGCCTCTCAAAGCCCAAATTTTGGGGGGGAATGGCCTCCTGGCCCCCTCTGGCTACGCCTATGACGTACCATTGTTTATATTTGCTTTTTACTTGCAGAAAAACGGCCACAAAATCAAAACTACACTGCCATCTGTAATTGCTCAAATCAATATCCTCAAACTTATTGGTGTTGCATTTGCTGCTTCCTCTGATAAAGAAATACAAATACTTTTGAATCTTGAAAATCTCTATAAGGAAAACACAGGGCATATGTTTTTCTAGTCTTGACAATAAATTTTTTGTTTCACTGTTTTTTTTCAACAAGGGATGTTAAAATTTGTAGAAAACCCTAAAACTACGTTTTAACCAGTGGCGTAGCAGGCCCAAAATTTTTTTGGGGCAAAATTTTTGATTTTAGGCGAGCAACATTTTTTTGTTTGGGATACAGCCTCTCAAAGCACAGAATGACTAGATATGCTACAAATTTTAGGGGGCATGCCCCGCTGGCTGCCTCCGGCTACGAACGCCTATGATTTTAACAGTTTACCTTTCTGAAAAATAGCAATCATTTAAAATAAAAACAAGCTCCAACCCGCCAATAATTAAGGTTGTTCTTTGAAAGTTTATAAGGTAAGCAGTACCAGCTTTATTTTGTCAACTTTGTTCACTACGTGACATATAAACTTAAAATTTCCTGAATCAAACTTTGGTAGAATGATTGTAGTTGTTTTCTTTTACACCAGCCCACATCGGTAACTTGTTCAACCACTTTCTCTTTAAACTTGTTGCAAAACCAGAGTCGAGAAATGGACTGATGGTAAAATAAACAGGTGCACTTGTGAAGAGAATGAATAGGTCAAATAATGTCATAATCTTTCCAACTGAAAATTTAGCCCGAACCAAGTATTAAAATGTTTACAAGTCTGTGACACAGGTTTAATATTGGGGCAACTCCTCTAATGAATCACATTGCCCCTCAGAAAACTCATGCATGATGTCATAACTGAAGCCGCCTATAGATGAGATAGTTGTATTAGAGTCGCATATTTTGGAAAGACCAAGAATTGTCATGGGTGCTGGGAGCAGCGATATAAACCTACTTACATGTGGCTTCATCAGCAACCTTTTTACCTTAAAGTGCCTTAAGCAACTCTGAAATTTAAGATTGTGAGTGACAATCGGTTAGTGAGGTTTTATTAGTTTCAGAGAAGAATTATTGATCGTAGACAGCTTCTTAGCAGGTCCAATACGTAAAAACGAAAACAATTATAAAACATTTAAAAGAAACTGACAACAGGTATTTGTGACCAAAGAAAAAATCAACCAAAAATTCCAAATGAACAGGTTGATGCATAGGAGAAAATTATTTATTTGGTAAATATTTTCGATACCAGTAATATTAACATACTCCAAAGTCTTTTCTGACTTCGAATATTGCAATCTTCGATCTACAAATGCAATTTCCGAAGATTTACGCTGACCCATGTCTGCCATTTTCAGTTTTTATGTAAATACCTGCAAGCATTATGCTGCATTATTTTCAGTACCATATTTATTCGATTGTAAGCCGCGGCTTACAATGTTTTTTCATCATTTCGTGCGGCTTACAATTGAGGGCAGTTTACCTTTTTTTTCGCTTATTGAACGGTCTACGTGACATTCAGTCTTTCCTTGGCTATGTTTTGTTGACCAAACTTTGTTTGCATTCTCTTTTTTCTCTTAAGCATCACGTGCACATCCGTCACAGGAGAGATTATGATGAACAGAAGGCAGTTGTAGTGGTGCAAGCATCATCACCACTTACTACTGCTTCCAATCAGGGGCGTGCCGAGGTTAGATGGAGCCCGGGGCAAGAAGCAAGTTTGGCGCACCTATGTTCGAACCTGAGGTCTTTCAGAAGCAAATCTACTGTATTGAAAAAAGTGCTTGTGATATTGTCGGTCTTTCGGCGCCCCCGCTGTGATTCGGCACCCGGGGAATTGTGCCTTCCTTGCCCCCCCAAGTTACGCCCTACGCCCCTGGTTCCAATTAAACGCTTAAACGCGAAACATGCTATAGTACACGAAGGTATCTCAGAGGCTTAGGTAACTTACTGTGTGTTCAAGTGCGGTTTACAATCAAGGGCGGCTTAAAGTAATTTTTTAACATCATTTCGTGCGGCGTACAATTTACGGGCGGTTAACAATCGAATCAATACAGTATTTGGTTTTGATGTCAGTCATGTGATCGTGGCGAAGTTGCAATGATAGTCTATTTGGCTTTGCCTGACAGCAAATATTTGTGGATTCGTTTACAACTGGCAACGCAGCGCATGAGCGTTGAGCCGTTGTCAGTGAGAAGGATAATTTGTGTTTCACAGTGATGCTGGTAAGTGTTTTAGATTGTCTTCATAGAGCACTTGATTTCTTTTTTTCAGCTTGATAAGCATCTTTGGGAATTTATAAACAAGCGCAAACTGTTGTGTATAAACAAGCGATAAATGTTAAATGTGCACTTACCATCTGGAACAACAACATTTGCAAACAAAATATATCGCTACAACTGCTGCTTAGTGTTTGAATTGAATTTTTTTTTAGAAACGTTATCAGCAAAAGAAAAACACTTGTATCCCTCTATTCATATGTTCAAAATCCAACGATGGCAATCGCTGCACCGGTAAGTTCAACATTATTTAATCTGGATTTGTTTGCAAGATTTTCTACATGTTGACTGCAGAAACCATAGCAAGAAAAACCTTTGGTTTAATTTGCCATTTTTACGAGTAGAGATAAAAAATTCTCAGCAGTGATTGCGCTTGTATTTCAAGATGTTGTATCACATTTCGGCATAGAGGCTTGAATCCCACAGTAATATTCAACTAAATTTTATTTAACAATACACTTCTTAAACTGATTCCTTCAGTAGCAGATTTTTCAAGAAGTATGTCGAGCAGTCCTAACGAAATATGCATAAATTTTCTAGTTTTTGAGTATGGGTGGGGAGATTACTAAAGATGTCAGTGCATGTCTGACGGTTAAAACAAAAACTGTGGATGAGGTCTTCGACGTCATTTTTGTAAAAACAAGTTTAACACTGTGATGGACGAACATGCTTCGTAATTGCGTCCCATGAAGGAATTCGCTGATAAGACAAGCGAAGTCGTCGAGCAGGACTCATGGTCAAACCAGATTGTTCATAGTTAACCTACAAAAAGAATTTTGTCCTTTTCGCTAGAGACACCATGTGGGCAGCAGTACAAAATAATACTGAAAGATAACACATTTTCATGTCTCAACTTAATTTGCTGCTCTGCATGTAGTTCCACAAGCTTCCAACAGAATACAATTTGTATCGTCAACCAACCGTCAACTAAGTCTACTGGCGAAATTTTTGCATTTTTCTTGCCTTGTTGGTGTCTTGGTTATGTGTACCACCCAGGCGCGCAACCAGGTGGGGGGCATTTATTTCAAAACATTGCATAGAAATTTTGACATTTGCAAAACCTTTCAAAAAATAAAGATGAAATTTGGTAATCATTTAGAAGAGTCTTATTTGAATTTTTCTTTTTCCTACCGGTTAATTATCTCCTTACAAGATTTATCTTCAGTCGGGCCATCTGATCGAAAATTCCGTAAATGATTGATTTTACCCACAAATATGCTGAAATTGTTAAAACTTGGGACATATTTTAATATGTTGGTATTTATAGGGCATTTTTTATCTTTTGTTCGTGTATCACTCTGAAAATTTTCAGAAATGCAGTGTGTATGTACGCTTTGATTTTGCTTCTTACCAATCTTCTGAGGAAGAGAGTTTGCATGCAGTCTCGAAACGTCAACAATAGATGCCGCATTGTTATCACACCGGTGGAGCAAAGTTTGCAGTCAGTAGACTATGCCTGGCGACAGGAACAGCATACTATGTTCACACTGTGTTAGTTTTACGTTTGCCTAAGGTTGCTGTAGGCTACTATTTAAGAATTTTTGCATTTTAGGTTAAATGCTTAGCAGTTGCTGGGATTTTACAGCGAAGCTCATACGTTGCAAGGGAAATTCGACTTTCACAAGGAGCACAAACTTATTAGGTGTTGTTTAGGTAGTCCTGGCAAAAGTGGCGAGGTCCACCAACATCTGGTGGTGAGCCTGGCCCAACTATTCGTTATAAAGTTCAAGTTGCATTCCTGCCTGCATTCCTTTCAAGAGTGTTTGAGTTGGCAGACGAAGTCTCGTATCTACGATTGAAACAATAGCACCTGTGATTAAATATATTCTAACATTAATACCAGTCTCTTGTATTTGACAACATCAGCACCCGCAATATCGTCTGCAGAAATTATCTCACAGCAAATATATTCAACTGAAGTTTCAAAAATCTAGATCAGGGGTGAGGAACCTATTTACTACCATGGGCCGCATGAATGGCGCATCATCGTTGGCGGGCCGCAAAATCAATTAATTTTATCCTAAAATACTACTTTTTCTAACTTTGAAGAAGAGTGACTTCATTTTGACATACTATCCAAGTACCTGCTTATCATGGAGCTTCGTTTTGAAGCGATGTTGTACTCTTACTTCGGTAACGAAAATTCTGATGCTGACCATATCCAGTGTTCACGCGGACCGCAGGTTCCCCACCCCTCATCTAGATCAGTGCTCCACAACCGGCGTGCGTGCCGTGGCACACCGGTGTGCTGCGAGACGATGCTTGATGTGCCGCGGAATAATTTTAACAGAAAATCTGAGCATTACAGTTCGCTAACTCAAACCCTAGCTTGACTCTTATTATGTTGTTTTTGTGATGTCTGAGTTGACGTTTTCACAACCGCATGGTAGGTCTGACGTAAAGAAATAATGGTTTGCGAAGGTAGAGGCTTTGCTGCGCTATTGAAACGTCAAAATCCAGCCATTCATATTACGCATTGCTGCTGACATAGGGCAGCCCGGCCCATAGTCAGGTTTTCATGCTTTGGGGGGCAATATACATTTTAGGTGGCAAGATTTTTGTTTTTATTCTATGTTTAAAACAAATTTTTCTGAGCAGAACGAATTTGGGGGGCTATGCCCCCGTGACTACGGGTCTGAGGGAAGACCTGATGATCTAAGTTTTACCAAAGGAGTTGTCAGAAACTATGAATCACTGTATCCACATTGTCAACTTTGGTTGAAGCAAGAGCTCTAAATTAACAATTTTTTTCGTTGCTATGCGAAGAAATGGGATTAGAAGATCAATCACTGCTATTTTCATACGTTTGTTCGTTGGTTTTCACGGGGCAAAGTTGTCGAAAGACTCTTCGAGCTCGGGAATCAAATAAGTCAGTTCATATTAAGTCGGAACAACCATGATCTGTACAAACACCTTTAAGATGATTGTTTGATCGCTAAACTTGCATATATGACCGACATATTTCAAAGCTTGAATGAACTCAGCATTAAAATGCAAGGCAAATATGAAAATATGCTGACATGTTCTGACAAGTTCAAAGGTTTCAAACCGAAAATATTACTCTGGAAAATTGAGTTATCACAGGATCACAGGAAATGTTTCCAAGAAGCAATCAAAATAGAATTCTTGACAAAGAGTTTGTGTTGGATTTGGTGCAATAACATTTAACTTGGTACATCATAAATATGACCATTAATTTTTCACAATTAATACGGAACAATATGGTTGGATTCGAAATCCTGTTTCCACTAATGCTGAAATGTTAACGCAAGAATTATCCTTGCCTGTCAGAAAAAATATTCTTGAACTACGAAATCACAGAACTCTGACATTAAAATTCAGCAATGTTCCACTTGATGAGTTTTGGATTTATATTGAAGAGGTATATAAGCGAATTTCGAAAGTGGCTATTGAAATTCTTCTTTCGCTTTGCACTACTGTACATACTTAAGTGAACAAAGTTTCTCATCTTTGTTATTGATCAAAAACGATAAACGATCCATGTTTAAAGGACGTTGATGGAGAACTTCGAGTTGCTCTTTCAAATATTGAGCCTGACTTACAACGATTGTGCTCATGAAAACAAGCGCAAATAACTCAAAATAATTCATGAAGTGTATCGTTTGTATTAGTGGTCGAGGTGTGCCGCAAGATTTGGAAAGTTGTTGAGTGTGCCGTGAGTGAAAAAGGTTGCGGAGCACTGATCTAGATAATGGACTTGATGAATTTGCTGAAACAAGACGAAAAGTTTGGCAAGTTTACTAGTAGCCGATACATTTGCCATACTACAGCCATGACTGCACTAGCTGAGTACGGAAACAGATATTTGCAATAAGCTACTAAATTTTACTCTGTCCTCATTGTTCGGTCTGCATCATGATCAAAACCGAAAAGTTCTAAGTTTCGGAAATGCTGCGACGAGAACTTTATCTGTATCCGTTTGCTGAAAATGTTATACCACGGTTGAATAAGCACGATGACGTCATGAAATGAAATTTCATGAAAATTGCCCTCCACGAAATGAAGAGCTGGTTGCGCCCTTAGTACTACCCACACGTGTTGAAGGGAAAATACGTTTGTTTTTGAAAAAAATATAAATTTCGAAATACAAGAAGCAGGACTTCCAAGCGAATCTTTTCAGGCGGAACAATTTGCTTTGATGAATTAGTCCAATTTGCTTTGATGAATTATCCAATTTGAATTTGCTTTGAAATCCAATTTGCTTTGATGAATTAGCCTTGATCGGTGGTTCCCAACCTTTTCATGCCGTGGCCCACTTGTCGCTTGCAGCGTCGTGGCCCACGATCACAGAACAACAAAAAAACCTACTCTTTGTCTCTTCGTTTAGGTACAAATATGAGCAAACAAAATATGTGCTTTAGGTCTTACGATAATACATCGAATTTTATGCAAAGCAGACAGCGAGATAAACTCTGGTGTGATTTTTGCCCTTGTGTGACGTTTTCGACCGGATTGTGAATTATTGGCTGCGTTCTGTCAAGAGCGTATCTAAGTTCGTCTTCTACAGTAAAGTCGGGTCTGTTTCGATTTTTTGTTTTCACGTGCAGAAGGGTAGAGAATCCAGATTCACAAAAATATGTGCTGGGGAAGAGAAGTAACAACTTCTTTTCCAACATTTGGAAAACCATCAGACACCTTCACGCAAAAATCACAAATTGTTTTAGTTTCCAACATGTATTCGGCCCCAGAATCGTTTCGAAGGTCGATGAGTTTATCTTCCATGCAATCTGCACCATTCTCAACTGGAACAACAAAAAGATTTTTCGCCAAATCCAATTTGCTTTGATAATTTCGGGAAAGTACAGCACAATATACTCACGTGTTGTGTTGAACAACTTCCGATGCCATATTAACATGCACTTTATCACCAGCCGCTGTGGCACAATCTCGAACATAGCAAAATTTCCTGCTTGAACTTTTCGCTTCCCGTTGTCAAGTTTTTCCACGAATGTGCTGAGGATGTCAATAAAATCGACGATTGTCCTTCCCCTTTCTTGTAGCTTCAGAGTAACTTCATTGAGTTGTTGAAATATGTCAGCAAGATATGTCAAGCGGAAAATAATATGGTTATTTTCGAGACTGGATACCATTTGTTTTTTCCTTGATCGCTGAAAATTGATTTTAATTCTTGTCGCAGTTCAAACACTCGGTCTGTACGATTTTTTCGTGACAACCAAGGCACCTTGGTACAAAATAGAAGGTTCTGATGTTCTGAATCCATTTCCTTACGTATTTACTTGAAAAATCGAGAGTTTAATGCTCCACTCTTGACGTAGTTCACCATTTTTATTATTTGAGTCAAAACATCTCTAAGAGGATTGGGAAGAGTTTTTGAAGCAAGAGCCTATTGATGGATCATGCAGTGAAGAAGCCCGGCTTGTGGAGCTCGATCTTGAACAAGTTTCTGGAAGCCACTTTTTGCTCCTAAAACCGCTGGCGCACCATCAGTGCATACTCCACACAGATTTCCCCATGTTAACCAAGAACCTCAAAAAATTCTGACACCTTTGTGATCACGTCAACTGCCTCTGTGGTTGTTTCTAATGACGAGCAGAACAAAAAGTCCTGTTTGATCTCACCTTCCTTAAATAACGAACAAAAGTCAGGTGAGAACAAAATGAGACATCGGTGGAGTCATCCAGCTGATCCAAAAATGACCAAGCGATGCATTTCGTATCTCAAAAATCTCCTGTTCTTTGAGGTCTTCTGCGAAGTCCCGAATCCTTCGTTGTACTGTGCTATTGGATAACGAGATGCCAGCAAGTTTCTTTTTGCTTACTTCACCCAACACTATTCACAACATTTCCAATGCGCATGGCTTCACCAGAGTTTCTCTGATTTCGTGCTGCTTTTTCTGCTGTGCATGAGCAGACTCACGGCGTAAGAAGCTTCAAGTGAAATGACGCGACTCTTGCCACATACCTTCAGTTGCGTCCAAATGTTGATGTTTCACAGACTCTTCCATGAGCTTGAAGTCCATATTCTTGCATTTGTACTGTGGATGAGTCTTCACAAGATGAAGGTTCAACTTTGATGGCCTCAGTGATTCATTACCAAGAACTTTCTGACCCAAAACCCACTGGCTATTTACCTCTCCACGATCAAGGATTGAGGTAAATCCGAACTGTATGTAGTCTTCAGAGTAATTACGAGTATGTTTGGCCATTTCAGAAATGTTGAAACAGGCATCATCCGGTATGTTATGCTGGAAAGAAGTAACTGCTTTGACGTTTGAGGCAAAATTTTAAAGTGCGTAACTAGCGTATCAAGCGTCATACGACTAAAGCGTTTTAAGTCAGCTAAAATTGATTCGGGAAAGTCCCACAATTTCTAGCGATTGTTTGATTACAAACCAGAGTTAGACAGCCTCGCAACTATAAGCGGCTGCTTAAATTTGCTTGCAGATTACGGCAATTTTTGATAAAACTCTCTTTAACGTTTAAACCCGGAAGGGCCCGAAAAGTCAGATCAAACAGGATTAAGAAGAAATTGGGCCTGGTGTTATAGTGCGAAACAACGCGTTTTTTAAGAACAAATGGCTTATTTTATCGAGAAAAAGGCCTACTTCGGGCCTTTTCCCGAAACGGACGCTGCAGCATCAATAGCTAAGAGCACACAGCTTAATCTGGTCCCGAAATCAAACTACAAGTAGACGTGCCATCTGAGCTTACTATCGTACATTCTAAATCTAGACTAATATGTTTGGCAATTGAAAATACACAGATAGATGGAAAGTTTGACAGAAAACCGGCTTAACGACATTGCGTCGGCAAGGAGATTTCAGTTCCACGAGAGGTGCTTCACACAACCACTCAGTGAATTAGAACATATCAAAGCGCGAAATGGCGCCATGGAACTGCCTAAAAACCGCCAGTGGCCCACCGGTCGGGAACCACTGGCCTTGATCATGTTTGTTTTTCAGCAGACGAAACTTTTGGAATATAGAGCATTTCTTCCCATAGTTTACAGATGCATTATTATCTGTTGCACATACAACAACTTCATGCTTAATGTCCAGATTAAACTTACGGAGAGCGTCCGTTATGAATTGAGAGATAGCTTCTCAGGATTATTTTCGGTTTTTCATAGAAATGAAGCAAGTAATCGTTAACGCCTGTAGCTGGATCAAAACATCTGAAAGCCAACAAGAAATATTTTTGTTTGCTTTATTTGACGCATAAATGCCTATCGAGAAATGGGCATGGAGGATCTGCAGCTAATTTGGTCCAAGAACGTTTTCAGTTATTTTTTCCCTCTTTGTTCTGCCAAGTTGAATTTTAATTGCTACGGAGAAATCTGCACAAACAACTCTGTCAAATGTGCTGCCACAGTCTGACGCCTTGTACCTGAAGTGTTGCTTGATACCGCGGAACGTTTCCGCTACCGCGCCAGCTGCCATTATGTCTCCTAACGAAGGCCTTTTCAGAGCAAAATATTTACCGATCGAGGTGCAAGTTTTATATGCCCTAGCCCTAACAGTCTTTTTGTGTCCTTCAGTTTTAACATGTTGCTTTAGTGGATCTTTTGCATCATATCTCACTACAAATTATTTGCGGAACACACAGCAAACTTGATTAGGTCCTCAGCTTGAGCGAGTCATTCTTTGTATGTATCCATACCAAGATAAGACTTACTAAAAATATTCTCAATTTCTGTTTTAACGTGATAAGAGTACAAGGTTCGCTAGTCATTACAATGTCACTCTCTTCCTGTCCATTTCTACAATTTTCCTGCATTCTGCCTGCAGTAGCCTGTGGTAGTTTAGACAGCAACACCACCTACGCCGTTGTATGTTAAATTGCCAAAAGAAATGCTATTACAGATCGCTTTTAGATAGAAGGAAGATGGTGAGCATGAATCTTCCATAAACAAAGGAACAGGGAAAACGGAGAAACAATGAGTACTGCTAAGCCACAAGACATAATTTGCCCATATTTTGGCTTCAAATGAACTTCGCTGAAGGAGTTGTCCCTACCAAATATACTGCTAGAGTCATTATGATTTGAGATGTTCTGCGTTGTTTCTTTTTGCAGTTACGGCAAATTGTTTATTTTCAAACTACCGGCTTCAGTCACTAATTCTTAAAATACCGGCCTTTGCTAAATTAGCAGTAAAATACCGGCCAGGCTGGTGAAATACCGGCCATCTGACAACCCTACTTGCTGAAAAACATCAACTCATTCGAAGGTCGACTGACACTTGCGAAATCATAAACCAATGTGATAACATTGATTTTTGCTGTACTTGCTCCCACTGATTAGCAAGAAAATAATCACTCGTTTTCTGGAATAATTCAGACAAGAAAATTCTCAAGGCTGTAAGAAACGTTTATGGTGTGAAGCAAAAGTGAGACTTCAAAACGCTTGTATTGAAAATTATGCTCGTTAGAAATTCAAGAAAAACCGTGAAGTCAGTTTTTGTAACCACCCAATAAGCGATAGATATTTAAAATATTAAAAAGTTTTTCACCTCAACGATCTGAAGATGCTTTGATAAAAATACTTCAACAACTACAGCATCAGTTTTATTTGAAAATAAAAAGTGCACCATCCCCAGATAGTACCTGATGTATAAAACTATAAAAATTCTCAGAGTAAAGTTTCGTGCATTTGTGCTCAGATATTTCAGCTGAAGGAGCTCAACAGCGATGACATATTTTGCATCGTTGGAAGTAATGGAGAACTCGGATCGGGTGCGAGTTCAGTTGTTCGATTGTCTGTACAAGCGGCCCTCGGTTATGTGGCTGTCAAGTGCTTCAGCGTTCAAGGAGGAGATCAAGACAAAAGAAAGATTGTGAAAAAGTGCGTGCCATGAAAATAGCTGAAACATGCTTTAAAGTTTCCTTACAAAATAAAATTTTTAATTGAAAAAATTGACAAAATCATTAATGGAAAACTGCACACTTAACCTTTCTGCTATTCGTGCCTATTCTAGGTCAACAGTGGCGTTTAAATAATCCCATCTTTGCATTTAAAGCTGGTGTACGCTTGTTTGAAAATCCATATTAAATTTTGCAAGTAACTAATCTCCACAAATGTTATGCAACTGAAACTATCAGCATTTTTTGCTGATATTTTTTTTACGGAAAGAAAAATTTGCTGAAAGATTCCATTGCACCACCCTTGTGGAGACTAAAGTTGCTTGAATCCAGATATATGCAAGTTTGAATCATCGCAAAGTGAAGAAAAAAAAATTCTCAAATTAGAGCCGAGTTGGCTGATTCCCCGAATGCTTACAGCAGACCTAGAGCTTCAGTTGTGTTAATTTTAATTTGAAATAAACTTTCACAGTTTTCTGCTGAAAAATCAACAGAAGTAAATGAAAACACTAGAAAAAATTTGGGAACTTTTTTATTCAGCATTGTTACACGATAGATATATAGTTTTACTGTTTCAATTGAACGGTTACTTGTGTTTTGCAAACACGCTGTCTTTGTACTGTTTGGCCAAGAAATGACCTTCGTATAGCCAACTAGAATATCTATTGTTGTTTCCAAAGCAAATTAGGACCTTCAGTATAAAAAAAACTTGGTTCTGGGCAGGAAAAACTATTATCATGAAACTTATTATAAGGTTTATACATTGATTGCGCGGCATTTCTTGCTTGGATCTTAATCGTTGCTTTTCAAAGCTCATTTACTTATATCATGAACATCTGCTTTGCTTTTCAGATTAAATAGAGAGTTACAAGCATTTCAACAAATAACCAACAAGCACATCGTGTGCGTATACGGCTGGGTCAAATGGCCTGGATCAATTGGACTGATTTTGGAATACATGCCAGGTGGAAATTTAACCCGCTTTGTAGATGACGATGACTGCAGATCTTCCCTGCTGCTCTTTCTTCGAATTTTCTACGAAATGGCCTCTGCACTGGCATTTATACATAATCTTCCTGGTTCTCTACCCCGTGTTCATGGAGATCTCAAACCAGAGAACGTGCTTCTCAGTTCAGACTTGCATTGCAAGCTGAGTGATTTTGGCAGTTCCCAGGTTGCAGCAATCACTGGTTGCTCCACTTCAAATTATCCCAAAAAGCCAAAAATATTGGATACAACTGTAGCTTATGCCGCACCTGAAACGCTAAGGTCTCCAAACATCAAACCTAAAAAGGAGCAAGACACCTACAGCTTCGGAATGATTTTGTACGTGATTCTCTCTGGATCTCGTCCTTATCGGCAAGCTAGTCTTGAAAGTGCTTTCATCGAGTCAATCATTCGTGGAGACCGACCGGATGAAGAAGCAATCAACGAATTGAAAGTTACTTTAGACGAAACCAATCAACGGATCCTTGATGTTCTTCAATCCATGATGAGGAAATGCTGGGCACAAGACCCATCGCACAGATCCAACATGATACAAATTCGCGACGATCTGCAGTTACTTCTTGAACAGCAAAGCCCCGAAAATATTTTGGCGGAAGTCACACAAATGCTCCGATCCATGTCCTTGACGACGGTGCCCAGGAAAAACGAGCAACGATACTTACCATTGCATAAGTTTGTAACAAAAACCCAAAGTTTTATTCAAGGTTAGTTGTTATCAATTATTTTTTAAATTTACTGTTACATTTGTTGAACGTGTGAAAGTGTGTTTACTTGACGTGGCTGTCGGCCTGGGCGTGAGGGGTCAGGGGAAGCTTTGACCTCTTCTGGATTTGTAAGTTTGATATTTTTCTATTAATTTTATAGTATAAAAATGTTTTTAATTTGGTTGTGAGTTGGTAAAATAAAATTTTACCACTGTTGACTCCCCTGGAAGAAATCCTTTGGCCACCTTCTGTATAATCCAGCATTCCCCCATCTATAAAAAATCCTTCAGACGCATATGGCTGTCGATACTTGGTGTTGAGAACGGATTCGTGTTACGCAGTTTACATTCTGATTAAAAGAATTAGTTTTGTAAGATGTATTGCAGGCGTCACCAACGTGGTGCCCGCGGGCACCAGGTCGCCCGTAAGACCATGTAGGTCGCCCGCGGGCCTGTTCTAAAAATAATATTAGCATGATCAATGTCTTCACATTAACGAGTATCAATATTAAAATAACCGAAAGTAAATTGAGCAAAATTTGTATTTCAGAAGTGTGTATCAAACTAGTAGCCCTTCGCATTAAATGGTACACAAGAAGTAGCTTGCAGTTTCAAAAAGGTTGGTGACCCCTGATGTATTGTATACATATGAGGTTCGTAGAAACAAAACCGGAAAAATAGACGCATTGAGCCAAAGCAAAAATATCCCCAGTTTCGTTTTATCAATCGTTTGACGTCATCTATCGGTTGACGTGCTTGAAACAATATTAGCTTCGCCATTTTTTAAACTTGAAGTTTTCACTGCATCATTCAGGATAATGGACGTAGTTTATGGGAATGCACCACTAGATGTGAATCGTCAGTGATGCAAAAGAGTAGTCATAGAAATCAGATAGGTCATAACTTAAAGTGATTTATGCTTACACAGTCACTTACATCTTTGTGATCTAGCAGATGCATTTCAAAAGACTCAGTTGATCAATGTAAGTACTCAGCAAAACACATCTAAGTTGATTGAGATAAACACATGCAAAAATCGTAGTTGCCAAAAGAATGAAGACGTTATACAATGTAATAGATCATATTATTTCCTTGGCACGACACAAAATGCCAGTATAGTTGGGCATCGTTGACAAACTAACAGCATTTTTTTCTGAAACTTGTTTTCTGCAATTAAGGCTTCGCTGTTAACAATAAGCCCCTTTGGATATTTTTTAAAACATTAAAATGTAACAGTAGTGTTTGGGCACAAAAACATCGGCGTCCTGCATTTTCACCCTCAGTTCGTTCCAGACACGTGCCTGCATCCAGCGATTTGCGATTTTCCATTGTCGATATCACCTTTAGTTCGCATCAAACCATCTCTGTTAACTCACTGAGCCATGCAGTGCATAGCTTTTCCATAAAGACGGCACTGCATGGTTCATTGAGTAAACAAACAATAAAGCGTTGCTGAAACAAGCTCGGTAAATATTTACCTAACTTTCTATTCGTGGTCCCAGTTTTGCGACGTTCAACAGTGTTTTGCAGTTTAAAAATTGACTTGGCAGTCATTATTTGCTGCATTCGGAAAATGATTTTGTTGGCTTGCATTTTCATTCAAGCATTTTTTATACGCACTGAGTTCAGCGAACCAGCACAAACATAACAATAGATTTTTTTGTCACTGATTATATTTACACAAAACCACTAAAAAATAAATATAAAACGTAAATGTGCTGCGAGTAAGTGTTGGTCTTTAAGGTATTTTAAAATTACGACTGGCAGTAAATTTCAATCAGAAATTGAAATATCACCAACTTCACTTGCTTGCCTCAATGTTTTGAAGTAGACGTTTTCTAAACACGAATATGTCTTTGGGTTTGTTGAATCATGTGCAGCGACACGATGCATATAAGACATTGTGGAAAGATGACAATCCTCCCAACACAATACATTTCTCTTCGTTCTCCTTTTCATATGCTTTCAGTTTGGATTTCTTATGGGTCGTTTGTAACATTTTGCACTCACATTATATGATGACTGCCTATGATCCGTTTGAACCTAAAAAGTGGCTAATGGGCATGTTTTCTTTAAAGAAACAACAACATATAACATTTTTGAATTGCCCAACGTGCAACAAAGTGCAATTGAATGCACCAAGGTGGAATTTGTTCAGCGAAGATCAAGTACGTGATTTTTTTAATTTTTATTCCGGATACGGCATAATATATGTAAATTTGTGGTTTCAAATATAAAATGTCCTCAGAACGATACCTTACGTTTGCATTTTGGCTGTATAAATTGAAACAAAAGTAAGACAGAAATTATGACAAGTTGTTCAGTGCAAAAAGCAAAGGTGTAGTCGAAAGCCAGATGTGCGAGAAAAAACTGCTACCACAGAGGTAGTTACAATTGTCATCAACAAATTTAGCAAACGTTTAACCAGTCCCGTCGCCACGAGGAGCTTTGGTGGGTTTAGTTCCCCCAAACAAAGCTCCAAGCCCCCAGTGGAGTAACTGGAAGTTTGAGCCAGGGGCGGCGATCTTAGCTGAAGGGGACCATATTGGCCACCGTTTCGGTATCCAACAATTAGTTCCCAAAAACTCATATACGTTATTCCACAAAAGCAGAAAATATTTGTCGGGTGATGTAATGAGCTTCAATTGGGTAAACGACTTTGAAGAAGAAGAGTTTCACGATTTCATGTAACATCTATCTAAAATTGATACTCATCAATGACTTGTGACTGGGTAAGGTAGGCTTATGTTTTGTTGTAAGACCTACCACAGACCAGAATCTTAGCAATTAATTCCACTTTTCTTCTAAGCACCAAATGCTTGATGGGTAGGTCCTGGGCATTGCCAGAGTAAACAACAAAAAAAATGTAGTAAGACCAAAATGAAATTTTTCAATTTCATCTAAATACGGAGTTTCACACTAAACAATTACAAATAGGTATGAACAGTGCCGTAACAGCCCAACCTCCCCCCCAAAATGCACGGCTACTCAACTGGCGGACCGTAGTCACACAGAAAAACGAAAGAAATGACTGTATATGGCACAGTAGCACACATGAAAATATTACATAACAATAACCATGAAAATATCATAAAAGATGTCACATCATAGTAATATCAACACGGCTTGGAGCGAGTCTTTTGGAATACAAAAGCCCTTATCACATCATTCAAAACTAGAGAGCGCACACATGAAGTTTCGATTGACAACATGGCTAATGAGGATAGTCTGCTATCTGTCATATGAAACCTGTTGAAGGTTTTGTTCAGCTTCAGTTTGCTGAAACTCCTTTCAGCGCTGGTAGCAGTATTGGGGCAGTTTAGCATAATCCGAAGTGCAATAAATACATTAGGATAAACTTCATCAACACGTGTCTTGCGAATAGAGCTTAACAAAAGGATTTGGGTCTTAATCACTGTCATTTAATCAACGACAATCATTTGGATATGTTGTGATGAAATGCAAATGTTAACCAATATTTGTAGGAAATCAGCATCAAGCCTATCGTTCAATTATGAAAACACTGTTGCCGAAGGAGCAAACCTGAGGCCGATCAAAGCAATGCGCCACGATGAACGTTTTCTTTCATTAGCGCTTAAGTGAATTTTGCTTGAAAAGCATGCGCATCGTGTTTTCAACTGGCGGAAATACGCATCCATAAGTCTTTCTGATGTCTACACTTCTTAATCTCCTGGTGCATGGCACATGTTTAGATTAATAATATTTTGTAGATCAAATGGGCTATAAATGTTGACAAACATAGACCAAGGGGACCTACGTGGATGCAACATGGTTAAACATCAAACATCCATAATCCACTAACTTCACTACTCGGTTGGGACAAGCTTAGCAGTGATTGCTAAATTAACTCTTCTAACTATACTATTAACTCCATCTTGCTGTCTGAACAGTAGGCTGCGCAAATGTGTAACTTTGGTCGTAAGCTCCAAAGGTATCTTGTTTCTATGCAGTACAAAATACGAGAAGACTACCTGGGCTAGCCATAATACATTTTTTTCACAACAATCACTACACAAAATACGTTGATCAGGTGTAAGTCTGACTTCTGGACGTATGCAGCTAGGCATATAGGTTGGCTTCATGTTCAACATTCCAAGACCAAGCAATGAATGGTGACGCTTTGGCTTTACGCTCAAGCCTCAAATACCTTTATTACCTCACAAACGTACCAAAAATGATCAGGGGATGTTATTCCAGGTAACAGTGGCAGGTACTGCTCTGTCTATAAATTACAGGACAAAACAGAATACGGATTGATAAAAACTACACTGATTTCTAGTGTTTCACATTTCAGTTTGGGGATTAAAACTTTGTTTGGGAGGCTAAGCCCACAAAAGCTGCCCAGTGGCGACGGGACTGAATTTTAGACCGCCTGTGTCGCTAGGTTGTAAACTTGCGGATATTTGTCTGAAACGAATAATCGCGTATTCAGGTTGAACACAAATACAAAAAATCTTGTCAAATTGGTTACGCGATTAACTGGATTCTTCTGCACTAACACCCGAAATCACCGTAAAACACTCCGAGAAATTTTACAATAACGCGAAACACAAAAACCTACTAAAAATCAAAAGAATACTAAATACCAAATACAAGCTAACAGGGGCCCATTTTTTACATTTAGCCTGCCAGGGGGGGCGGTACGAACCCCTGCCCCCGTCAGTTACGCTACTGCAACCCTCTCCACATTGAAATATGAAACTTTATAAATCAGGGGAGTTTTTGTCAAATTTTAGAATGTCAAACCCTTCTGTACAAAAGCTCCCCATAAAGCCCCCCTACTGAAGACTTTCTGGCGATGGTTCTGCGTTTAACTGCAAATGCTGAAAAAATTGACATGAAACTCACAGGAAGAATCTGAATTGTAAAAACAATTTTTTATATTATAATTTGAAATTTCATTTGCAGTTTTTCTTAGCAGTGCTTTCAAAGCTTGCTTCTCGACGCTTTTCGATAAGTTGGCCTTGATCACTCCACACGGTACACGCCAGGGCCGTCGCCAGCGGGGGGGCAGTGGTGCCCGGCCCCTCATTTGAAATCTGTGCCGCCCCATTTCACCGTTGGCCCTCTGGTTGCTGCATACATCCAATACAGTATTTTAAAAATGTGCTCCCCCTTCTGGTTTTTGCCTCCTCCTGCTGCTAAATCCTGGCGACGGGCCTGGTACACGTGCAAGAAAGTCCGGATGATTGGACCTTAGTTGATTTTGCAATCGGACACGAAGTCCATAGTACAAAGCACGTACTGTCTGCACAACGCAGGTTGATAAGAACAGACACAACAGAACGTTTTTCAACGGCGTTGGAGGCAGGACCAAAAGGTTACCGACATTTTATTGTTCGCTAAGCCGTAACACTTGGTAGAACACTACTCAACGCTGAGTCCAGCACTGGTCAGGGCCAGGTAAAGTAGGCCTACGAATGTGTTGTGGCATGACACGCCCTGAAACGAACAAACACCAAGTGTGTTTGCAATTTTGTTTGATCTCTGATGAAATATGCATTGATAAACAAAGATAGAGAAATTAAAATTTTTGCTGCTCTGGTAACCCTAGGCCAGTGGTTTTCAACCTTTTTCATGCAGAAACCCATTTTGCAACCCAATTTAAGCTAATGAGCCCCTTCCGAAAATTTCCTGTCTGGCATATGTAATGCAGTTGTGTTTGCACAATAGAAAGTCACAAATGACTAAAAAATAATGTGCGATATAACTGTATTGAACAAAGACTCATTTTTTAAATTCATGCACGTGGCAGCATCTGTGTGAGAGGCCCGCGCCGTATACAAATCACTCCATAGCCCAACTCATTTAAAACTAGAATAACTCTCAAATTAGCTATCGCAATCAGATATCTGATTTACAAACACACCACATTCTTACGTCACAAAGTTATTTGTGCGTTGCCAAACGCAACAGTACTGTAATGGTCATAATCACGCTCAAAACTTTGTAATGGTCGTAATCACACTTAAAACAATTTTGAATGAAAAGTAGGCTATCATTTTTGCCAAGTAATCCAATTATTTCGGCTACGAAAAAAGTGGGGCTATGCACAAAATATAATATATAGAAGTACAAGTAATCATTGATATTTTTATTAAAAGCTCTCACGGCCTCCAAAAAAAAGGCAAACGACTCCAGGTTGTAAAGCACTTCCCTAGGCAAATCAATCCATGTCATTTTTTAACTAACTTGTTAAATGACTTAAAAAGCTTTTATTAAACCCATTCTCTCAGTAGCTTGTTTTTTCGAAGAGTTCTTTCAAGCAGTACTGTCCAAATCTGCATGGGCTTGTAGTTTTTCTGCATAGGCTTTGTAGTTTTTCTGCATAGGCTTTGTAGTTTTTCTGCATAGGCTTTGTAGTTTTTCTGCATAGGCTTTGTAGTTTTTGAGTAAGCGGGGGTGTTTGGACTTGTTTGGCAGTGGTCACTTCATGCGTGACAAAACGGCTGATGTCATGCAGGTAACATTGGATATATTAGGCCAAAACAAAGCGAAACCGAACTTTTTCAGGTAACATTGGAAAATTTTGGCGAAACCATGTTGTACGATTCATGATAACCTTCTTTTGTTGTCATTCAGACCTGTCAAAATTTCAAAACATCGCTGTTTCAACCAGTTACGAAAACGAAAAAAGCATTTGTGCGCTGAAGCGGCTTTGCACTTCTGTTTCGTGAGACGTATTCCACCATAAGCAACTTTAATCCCAGTCTCTTGCCAGCGCTAAACGTAACGATCACTCAAGCACTTCAAGACAGCACTGGTGTGCATGGCAATCCAGACCAAGTATTTGGGGAGTGCAGTCAAATAGGGGGCGCCAAAAAGCTAGTTACCTGTTAAATGCCCAAGGTTGTCTACGACAATCGTTGGGTATCACACAAAAGTGGTTACCTTGTGTAGGTTAAGAAAGTGGCGATTTTTGTTGGTCGAACTATGCGATTTTTCAAGGAATAACCATAGTTTGAAAGCGCTCTACTGTATATCATTACTTCAGAAAACGCTCTAAGCGGGTCCTAAACAATGGGTCTCGTTTTTCAAAAGCTACACATAACTGATAACATTGTTGGTGTCCCAAACAATTTTTCTATCTACAAAAATTATTCAAAATATATATCCTAAAGCTGGGTCTCTAAACTGCAGCCGGCGGGACAAATCCTGCCTGCGAAGCCATTCTATTTGGCCCACAAAGCCATTTATCCGTCCGCAAAAATATTTGCGATTAATAAAAATTCATATATTTACGAAAAACTTGATTTGGTAGAATGTAACATATCTCGAAAGAATCACATTACCTAAAATGTCCGGCCCTCGAACTGTTGTGTTATAGCTTATGTGGCTCTCTGGCAAAAAAGTTTGGAGAGACCTGCCCTAAAGCATGCTGTGCGCTAGGGTTAGGGTTTGGCACTGTTTTGGCCATCCGTAGATCAGAAAAAGGCAATATCTGAAACGTATTCCCGGCCTTGTTATAGAAGTAGAACGGATCTTCTTGCACTAACAAGTGACACCTCAAGTCCCACGACTGGAGTCAAGTAAATAGGTAAATGACAAGCACTTTTCCAGATGAAACTTGTGCAAGTGCAGTCATATGTACATGGAAAACATATTTATTGTTGAAGAGAAATTTCAAAATTAAAAAAAGGCATTTTCTATGGCATAACTCCCATTTTAGGTAGCAGAGCTACCTAGTTCCGTGAAAAACGATCTCGTAATCGCATGATCGACTCACACCGGGCCTAAAAGCATATTGTCCTAAAATGCATAGAATTTCAATCAAGGTTTTAATACTGTTTTACATATTAAGACATTGGGCTGCTGATTTGAAGAAAAAAGCATCAATTCCACTCGTCCAGGTTGTGAAAAAAGTTGTAACACTTTTCAAAAAACGTGGGAAAAGTCGGGCTGAACCCTTCAAATTCACAGTTAATATTTCTAAACTCAAGCTGTAGTCTCCCGGGTAAAGTCATTTTCTAATTCATTGTATGCTATTGTAAGCTCCCTGATACAAGCTTAAAGACACCCCAATGCTGTTGATCTGCTTCAATCCAGGTCAGCAAACACACGCTAGAGTCAGCCTATCACCAATCTAAAACTACGAATCTCATGCAACACCACAGTCAGTGGTGTAGGAGGCTGGGGTGCAGGGGGTGCAAGCGCACCCCCAAAAGTTTTGATTTGTTGAAAATCTGGGCAAAATCCTTGAACATTTGGGCAAAATCTCTGAAAATCTGGGCAAAACCCCTGAAGATCTGGGCAAAAACGGCGCCCGACGTTTGCAGAAAAACAAATAAAACCTTTTTTGGAGGTCACACCAAAAAAGGTCTTCATGATCTTTGTAGTAGAAAACTTGTAGGCAAACGTTGCACAACTTTTCGGGCAAGTTTGGAGAAATTCTGGCAAAAATCCTTCGCATCCCCAAACTTTTGCTTGCTCCTACACCTATGACCACAGTCACAAGTAAAAAAATTAACGTTTGCACCAGAAGATTGCTATTCTGCTCAAATTTATCTGATGTAAACGTAATGAGCTAACCAATAAGTTAAGCATTTTGCTGTCGGTTGCAGAATTCGCTAACCATGCCGAATTTGTCATTTTGTGACCCCCACGAGATGGCTACGGGATTGCAATTGCAACAAAAGGATCAAAACCACATAGACATCAGTCACTGTTGCCAGGTTTGGACGAAAGGCGCCGTACCCAAAATTTCAGACTGTAAATGCTGAACCGCTGAGTAAAAATTGTCATGACCGCGTAAAACCATTTAATCATACCACCAAATTGTAGATAGCAGGTATTTTGCCAAAGTTTCTGCGTTAGAGCTGAGTACCATGGTCTGTTCAGGCGCATCGTGCTACCACATAGTAATTCAATGCTACGCTTCATTGACCCCATTGACGGAGTGAGGTGTTCCACAACTGCATTGTTAAGTCATAATTCCTAGAGCTCATGGAGAGCACGCTTAATGTATTTTTGCCCGACTACACGTGCTCGCCACATTGCCTGAACAACTTGTTCCCAGTATTGCCAACTGGTGTATATACAGGGTGACTCAAAAAGATGCGTACCCATATTTTGTTCGATAAAAAACCCATTTTTTAACGAATGTCTTTTCTGTTGCAGGACGTGATAGGTGAATCTATGGATGATCGTTTGCAGCTATA
>Ga0210059_1002030_pt1 | contig 31330 bp, 24 predicted proteins | sample Ectturendosymbi2_FD_188042 | JGI IMG/M metagenome (GOLD analysis project Ga0210059, IMG submission 188042) | Ecteinascidia turbinata endosymbiont from Florida, USA - Sample 2 (SPAdes) (version 2) | ecosystem: Host-associated > Tunicates > Ascidians > Unclassified | place: Key West, Florida... | reverse complement strand
CATCTCTTTTCTTTGTTCAAAGGACTTTTGACTGAATTGGCGGAAATGGCTTTGCCTGGCGAGGAAGGTGCAGGGACTGGGGTACAATTGCCACACAAGTACAGTAAGTGTGCAAAAAAGTCCTAATTTCAACAAAAACACTGGGGCACTTTCATACATTGGATTTTTGACCCAGGTTCTTTAAATAAACATTTCATCAATTTGCTTACTCCACAACCACATGACGTGCTTTTATAGGCTAACCTACCAGTCTAGGGCTTCTAAACACAATAACTGAAGAGTTGGAATTTTTAAATCTTTTAAATTTTTATTAAAAGGTAACAACGAAAAGCTAGAACTTTTGAACTCCTTTCAAAAATTTATTTTTGAAAAGCAAAGTGCCGCACGGCCCCCCTTGCTACGCCACTGAGTTGATGTCATAACAATACTCCAAGAATTCACAGCAGCAAATGATCATATTCGCGTATTCCCCCATCATAATTTTAGATATCTATTTTTTACCCCATCATTTTCAAAGCCCTTCTCACCCATATCTGATGATGTAATATGTCGACGGTCCCTAAACTTTGTGCGTGTTGAATTTGTGTACTTATTTGTGAATGAATTGTGTAAGACTAAGAACAACTACAGTAGTTACATTTATGTGTTCAAGTCAGTGTAGTGTAGATATGTAGGCGTCGTTGAGGGCCTATAAAACATTGCATAAAATTGCTATACGCTGACAAAAGTTAATGACGTCATATTTCAATGCTTATAACGTCACAGTTGCCAATTCAAACCACAAACATTTTCTATAGTTTTTTGACGTACACTTGTGCCCCCCAGCTTCGAATAAGTTTCCGCCACCCATGACCAGGGGCGACTCCAGGTCAACAGCGTCGCTCAGGCTCATCACACGCACTGAAAGCTTTGGAAAGCAAACTGATCCACAAGTCACGATTACACGGACTGAATGCAACCGTTCGAGGCTTGCGTCACTGAAATTACCATCTGCTCTCGTTCTGGCTGTCGCTATCGTTGTGTTACGTCAGTTATGTGACAGTGAATTGGAGGTTTTAGGAGAACTCGTGCACTGTTGTGTAACGTACGTCACGGAGCAATGATTAATAACAGTTAACCCTCTGCGGATTAGGCTCATTCGATTCATATTAGCCTGAGTTACTGGATGGACAGTTATCATTCGTTTAAAATTACAGTAAATCTCGGTTAATCTGGATTCGATTTGACCGACGATTTTATCCGGTTTAGGCGAAGATCCAGATTAACCGAAGATGGTTGTTTCTATAACCTGACGTCATCAAAGTACTGCTATATCGGTGAAAAATCACGAAATTGAACACATTTACGACCCAACAGCAGACTTTCTCTGAAGCAAAACGAATTTATTGATGTATTTACAATGATACATCAGAGTAGCAACAGCCTGTTCCAAGCAGTTATGAACAATCTTAAATTCATAATTTAAGGTTACTTGGCTGCAGAGAAATCTGGGATTTTTGAAAAAGGCACAGAGATTCCTACGACTGGTCCATAAACAGTTCTTCTATTTGGAAGATAATGCTAATGCCTTCCAGACATTATACCGAGTACAATACACTCAAGGATAATGCTCAACACACGCACACTCAACACTGATCAATACACTGAAACCGTAGTGCGGAAGCAACTTGATATGCTATACTTGTGTGTGACGAAATAATCTTTTCTACGATAACGAATGTTGCGCGCAGTTGCGGCCGTTATTATCATAATTCTGAACGTTCGTTGGTGATCGTGAGCACGCTCGTGTTGCATCTGAAAGCTGCCGAATCGTTCCTAGCGACCAGTTAGTGCATTTAAGAAGACAAAAGCGTGGAAATGCATTAGGAGATGTGAAAAGAGCAGATTTTATCCGTATTGGCGAAGATCCGGATTAAAAAATCCGGATAAACCGAGGATTTTTATAAAGAACAACGTCAGAAATCATTCGTACCACCAGTTTCATCCGGTTTTGGCGAAGATCCGGATTAACCGAGGTTCACTGTATTCTCGAATAGGAACTGTCCATAGATTGGAATTCCAATTGTTCAAAAAATGTTCAACAGGATGTGAATTATACTTTAGAAAACACTTAATTGCAAGGGATCTAACGGATGAGCCCGACTAAAGCGTGTGCGAACGACTACTACGAACGGACGAACGATTTTTATTCAAGTCACCTGCAACATGAACGCGAAAGGCACTACATTGGAACAAAAACATTGGACAGTGAAAAGACCCAAAGAAAAGAGTCCGAGTTAACAACCTTAGTCAGTGAAGTGGGTGCTGGCACAAATACCAACTGGAAACATTAGCAGCGGATAAGGGCTGGCGAGACATTTGTACCACTGGTATCTTCTTCATGCAAGCAACGTAGGATAAAGCTGAAGATGAGCGTCGTCGCCGACGGCATGAACATGCTGCTCGGAACAGAGAAAACAACTCCGCTTATCTGTGTCCCACCCAGGCCCGTAACCAGGGGGACGAAGTTCCCCCTCGAAGAATGTGTTGGACACAGTTTAAAAATATTGGACATAGTTCAAAAAATTTGGGCTCCTCTCGGAAAACTCTTCGCCCCTCCTGGTGTCCCAAGCTGGTTATAGTCCTGGTCCCACCTGTGGCCGTACATGTCTATCACACATAGGACTGTACAGCCACGAACAATCCCACCTCCAAAGATGAGGGAACGCGTGGGAACGGAGTTCCCACACCTTTATTCATGTTTTACTTTAAAATGAGTTCGAAGCTGTTTCAATCTGGCTAGTTTTTTGAGTGCAGTCCCACACCCCTTTTGCTAGCACTACATCCCTGCACAAATATAATACAGTAGAATTTGCCTAATTCGTCACCTCAAGGGGATTAGAATACGTGACGATTAGGCGAAGTGACGAATTATGCAAATAAGTGAAAACTATCATACCAGCTCGTATACTTTATCACAGTAACTCGTATACATCATGCTTTTATTTGCAGTAAAATACAAGTTTATGACGTTATAGTTGAGTACAACAATTAATTCCTCTATCCAGACTCCTCCATTTAATCTAGCAACTTTTAATCTGTAACAAACTTCAAAGACTTTCCGAGTTCTTTCAATGGGGAGTCGGGTCGCGCTTCGCACCTCGTGAATAAATCCGATGAACGAATTGCCAGGTGCAACAATTCTCAGATAATGATCCTTAGTTTGTTTGAATTCCCACGCGTACTACAGCTGATTGGACATCAAAAGCGAAACTGACTGCAAATGACGTATAAGCCGAACAAAACGCTTCTAAAGGATAGAAAGAGGTGACAAATTGACGAACAGAAATGTACACAAAAATAGGGATTCTGTCGCGACCGCGGAAAAAGCAACGAATTGAGCGACTTGAACGATGACGATTTAGACAAGTTCTACGGTACAAAGCTCGCGTTCTGCAATGCAAAGCGTAATCGAAGACTCGGGCTAAGCACCAGTGCGGGAGCCGACACTGGATTAAACATACTTGAATTTGGCTTATTGCTATGACACTTAATTTGCTTGACTCACACTTCCCTGCGACTCGCGTTAAACGCGCGATATCCTGAACGAACACTACAAGCAAAATAGACATCTTTATTTCAATCAAAACTGCGTGTAATGCAGAACGCTGAACTGCTCGAATCAAACGACGAATAAGCATGAACCTCTTTCATTGGGTCACGACTCGCTTTGTTGCTGGGCTTTGCAGCTGTAGAAAGTTGGGCAACACAGGCACTTCGGCATTAGCAGGCAATCTCTCAGTTGCCGCGATGGACCTTCTTCCATAGTCTTGTGCCTGAGAGCACAGAAACATGAATTTCAACACGTTACAATTACAATAACATGAGTCGTGACTGAGCAGTTCCGTTTGCGAGTAAACAACATATTCCCACAACAAACCGTCATTTAGCCACTACGATTATATAATGATTTGTAGAGAAAAGATCACTAGTTTCACTGTTGAAAGGGGCTTTGTCAAGAGTAGTAGTATGTAGTTATATGCAGGGTCCGACGAAAGTCGCTTCGATTTGGCGCGTCCTGAACCCTTGGCATTAACCAAGTTGACCGCATTGGGTGCGTTACGCGATTACGAACAAAACACGGCTACATTGACCTCAGCCAGCATGCCAAGACGCTGGAAAGCGCCGCTCAACCTGATCGCACTTCATCAACCGCAAGATTGGGACTAAGCAATGATTTACGAGATCTGCACACCACAGAGCACGCTGCATCTGCAAAAGCATCTTCGCGTCAAAACAGCAGCATTGGCATTTCCGGCACTATGAACTTGTTTCAACTGGCTGTTACACACCAAGGCTCATGCGTTATAAATTTGGAGGTAGAAATCAACGGTGAACCTCTGAGATCGGTGCTAAGCCCTAATGTCCGTGGACATTTGTCTTCAAAAAATTTAAAGCAGTGTTTGTATTTTTCCGCAGGCGGGATGCAGTATCGCGAAATTCACTCTTGCTAAATAAGGTTAATACAAACTGCCTTAGCTCGCCTCTACCCGAGAGTAGACCGCGTGATTGACAGTCTATCTGCCAGAACGGTTGACAGGTGATGGCATGAAATCCACTTTTGAATAGCAGAGCCAGAAATTGAAAACATAATTGTCATACTTCAGTAGTTTCAGAACGCTTTCAGTGCATACTCCGCCAGCGCCATTACTGCAATGTCGTGCACTTCAACAGTGTTTGCGCTAAAAATCATGATCAAGCCACAGATGCAACACCGATTTTGTATCTGTATGTTAAGCGTAAGGAAATGAAAGAAAACCGTGAAGCAGGTGACGTAGTGGCGCGAAACGCTACCAGTCACGTGACTCAGCGCGGACGATCCCGCTCCAAGGAAAGTCCTTAGTTTTCAGAGCCCGACTACCCTGAAACTGGGCAAAGCTAAAAAGGGTTCACATGGCGCCTGACGACAACCTGTATTCATAGGAACTGATCGTGAAAACTTAACCTACACGTTTCAGCTGCTAACGGATATAGGAGAACAAGCTGTAATAACTAATTAACAAATGACGTTTAATCAACACATAGGACAACGCTTGATAAGCTATGTGGTAATCGCCCGCATTACCAAAACCTTCATCGTTTATTTCACCAGTATTCCATGAGGACGTAAATCTACGGAAACACGTACAACAGAAGTGGGAGAGGTTTCCAGCCCGAAAGTTATTCTTGCACTGATCAACAACAGAAAGTCATGCAGCTTGTGAAACTAGCCCTCTGTGCTTAAGCTGAACATCGATCGCGATTTAACCGTTAAGATACAGTAACCACGTAACCGTGACAAACAACGCATGTCGTAACATAAATTCCCTGCAGGTAAATTTTTAGTTTAACTTGTGAAAATTATAAAAATTACGTAAGTGCCAAGTTCGAAAGTTAAAGCGTCGAAGAGCTTTAGATTGTGTCTTTCATTGACCACACATGCTACTATATTTACAAAGACTGTTGTCATGTTCGCTTTGAAGCTTATGCAACACGTACTCACATTTCAAGCAACTTTCCGTTTGCACGTTATGACCAGGCGCGTAGCCAGAAAAATAATTTAGGGGGAAGCAAGAATTGTCGATTCGAATACATTACTGGTGTAAGGTGATATTTCTTATGCAATTCACAAGTTAGATAGGCCAACATCTGGCCCATACTTTCTGATGAGGTTCAGAAGTGGTTGGGTATTTTTCCTGTTTTGTAGCTTAACGATTCGCGGTATATGCTGCAACAGAAACACGTTATGCTCTTAAACACAGATTACAGAAAACAACGATGCTTTAACCACAATCAGCCGAAAATTTAAAGGGTGGAAAAATTACATCAAGGAATGAACAAATTCTTGAAACTTTATTTGAAGACCGAGCAAAAATCAATTAAGTTACCCCGAATGTTAGAATTTTTTGCATATATTGGGGAAGCAATGTCTCGTTTTGCCACAGCTTGTTTGCTTTCCTGTTGTTGGTAAAAGTATCCAGAAAACCCGTAACTATATCCCTTTACCTCCCTAAAAAATGGAATATGTAGATTTCTTGCAACGATGTGCAATGAGCATTTTTCCACACACTGAATACAAAAACTAAATGCCAAGCATAGCGACTTCATGCGCAGCTATACTGATCAGTTTGAATGAAATCATGAAGAGCTGCTGCCCGTATAAAACCACTTACGAACCTAATCTACGACTTCACAGTCTTTCTTTCAAAATAAATTTTAAAGAATTACTACAAGGCGTGGTGCTTTTCTACACCCCCTGATTTTTTACAGATTGACCTTTGTTGTTTTTTTGCGTGGCTGCTTTCGAAAAACGTCACAAAAAACACCGGGTACTTCCAAACACATGGAACTTTCACATCTGAACCTCATCAGAAAGTCTTTTTGTGATGATTCAAACTTGCACATATCTCTATTCAAGTATGTACTTTCCACAGATTCTATTTGAATAAGGACTGAGGATGCGTAATTTTACGTGAAATCGATTTCCTATTAAAAATTTGCTGATCGATTCCTTGCTTACACCCATCGTGGAAAGTACATACTTGAATAGAGTTATGTACAAGTTTGAATCATCGCAAAAAGACGAAAGCAGATGGCAGTCGACTGATTCCTCGAAAGCATACAGAAACATTAGTGCTTTTAAGTTTCACATAGAATTGATACTTTCAACGCTGCTACCTTCATACTGTGATCCTGTATTTTTGCTTAAAAACTTGATAAGAAACAACAACGAAGAAACAATGATTCAATTGATTTTTTGAATTGCTGTTTTCGTGCGTCTTCGTTCACTTCCAATTTTTGCTCTATGCTAAAACTTACTTTACAATGGAAGTTACGACTTAGATTGACTCTTATACAATAGATTATTCGATAAAAAAGCATTTGTCCTGAACAGTGCAGTGCTACCTGAAAAATTATTTTTATGGTGGGCCGGGACCTGTCCACGTTAATCAGAAAGGGGAATTGAGAGCAAGTGCTGTTGAAGTAAAAAGTCCTGTCTATCCCAAAAAACGACTTAAAATTTGTAGTGAGGTTTCTAGATTAAACTTTATATATTAAGCCAAATGATTAGCATTCATCTCCCGTACTAGATAAAATAAGAAAATTTTATGGCAACACTCCCAGCAACAAGAAAACTGATAATCGTCTAAGATTTTTTCAATGATTTTGGAATTATCTTAACTTCTGGTTAGACGATCAGCAAATGCCAACTTTCATGTATAAATTTTCCCTTCGCAAGGGAAATCTTAGCTGCAAACCTTGCTTACATTAAGCAGGCACTGTAAAAAATTTCTTTGTAATGATAAGATACTTCCATTTCTCTAAACTCTACTACGTTTTCACCCCTACTTAATTGACTGGGAATTCATCTTTGCATAAATCAGTAAGAAAACATATTTTCAGTTATCTTTGAAAAGTTGTCCACAGAAAACAATTAAAATAGTTAATATCAGGCAAAAACATTGAAACGCCTCAACCACGCCAATGATAGAAATCAGTGTTTTTTTGCATCTCGTTTCTTTCGAACTAACAAATGTTTCATCACCTGCACAGTCAAGAGAAAATGTGTAGTGACTTACTGCTTTCAAGTGTACACAAATGCGAAGGTCATAGAGAGGTAATTGTGAAGGTGACCATTTGATTAAAGGCAAGGGACATGGCACAAAAACACGTTTGTTTGTTTCGCAAACATACCCACTTTACTTTTGTAAGAATAATTAAAATAAGATACCAACTCGATTCGTTCAAGATTTGATGTTTTAAACATACGGTAGAGCGACTGATGTGTATGCGAGTATAAGAGCACGGCAGTAATGAAACCGATTGTTTCCTCTAAGACGGAGTAGTCACCGCAGGAGTGAATATCTTGAGCTCGATGCAAAACAGATATCGCATTTCTAAACTCCAGACCTGTTTGACTTTGCAGAGTGAATTACGAAAATACGTGGCAGTGGCGTTAATTACATCCACCTGCATGTTCGCAGCATTCACTTAATTTTTCTTCTTTTATCAATTCCTTAAAGATAGTTTTAAGTTAACTGACCACCAACAAGCATAGCGTAACTTTGATACACTGAATTGACCTCACACCGCTCAAGCACTTACAAAAGGAAGTACTTACTCTTTGAACATCATCCAAAATAAAATATAGCATGCTCAGGGTGTGGCAAATTTTAGCAATCGAGGCGAAGTTCTGCTTTGAAGACTGCTCCCTGATATCGTAAACTGCATTTAGCATTTGTATCGCTTCCGCTTCTTGGGCTTCGTCTTTAAAAATAAATTTAAAAAAAGTCGATTGGTTCGTCCACTTAATCACCAATCCAAAAAGTTTACCACGGAAAAGGTAGATGAACGCTTAAAACACTGGAACTTGCGAAGTTAAAACAGAACGTTCAGAACCAGAAAAGAGTTTAGCTTCTGAATCCTGTTCTTATCCAGGGTAAACAAAGGAACGCCGCTAAACACGACATATTTTCCGAATGCTTTTCAGAAGATTGGACAATGCTAAATAGGAAACTTTTGCGTGAGGTGCCTGGTGCCTGCAACGTTTTTGTGCTTTCTAATACTGCACCTTGAGAGTTTTGAATTAGGGAAGAAACTGATATATGCTTAGCCTTGGAGCACATGAAGCATAGCGATAAAAATACTATCTATTGAACCTTGTGAAAAAATGTTGACACTTGCCTTTCAGCAAAAAGCACCGCTAATCATACAGTTCAAAACATCCAGCGCGCGAGACAGTGAAAGCTGATTGTTTAGGCTGCAGTTTATCTCTTGACAGCAGTCGCGATTCGTATAACGGTAATTTCAGGCTGACACAAGATCGCTTTTATCATTTTCACACCACAACCTTCCTTTGGGCCAAGCCTAAACGTTCAAGGCAACATAAAAATCGTGGTTGAAAGGAACGTTGCCACAAAATTGACAATCGGACTAAAGATTGCCTAACCACTGCAAAACTCCTTCTAGAATGGATTAGGATGACGCAAACCCTTAGGCTAAACACAAAATTGAACTTTGTTGACTCAAGCAATAATGGTTTCAGGTAACCGTATGAAAAGACACCATTTGCACCCACCAAGAAACTTCGGTGGCTCATCGTCCTGCGATTCAGCAGGTCCTAGGAAGTCAACCACCGACTGAACTTTTGTTTTGATTTGAACTGCTTCGCTTAGAAATTCAAACCATGTATCAGTCACCTGCAAGTACGTAATTTATGTGATTTCTTGTTGGCTTCGCAGTAGTTTGCCACAGTATTTTTACAGAGTTCAAACTCCGTTCACGGAATCGACACGACTGAAAGTCTCGAAAACAAACAACTTTTTACCAGAATTGAAACGTAAACGTTTGCTAGTGGAAAAAAACACTTGCTTGGTTGTAAAGAGAATCAGCGATATCCATCTTGTTTTGTCGGAAAAACACATTGGCCATGTGGAAGTATCCGCCTGAAGCGTGAATATCCTTCGTTCCCCATTCGCAGCTAGCATGATAAATCTGCGATAGCGCATCCGATAAGCACCCCATTCAAAAACTTTCCGTTAACTTTTACATTTTTACGCAACATACGTCTTCAGCTAGCATTCTCAGAGCATTCTCGTAATCGCCTTTCGCGGCATGGAGCAGAGCGATGTTGCGATACAGCTTCGATTTCACCGCATCCGTGGCGTCCGGAGCCTTGAGAACTGTCCATTCTGCTTGCGCCAGATATTCGTCTGCTTGGGACAGTTTTCCGAGACCTGCACAAAGACAATGAGGTTCACTCAAACTGCGCCTGCGCAGAATCAGTACCGCGCAGCCGCAATGTCGAATTCTTTACGCAAGTGTCGACAACAGAGGTCTTTTTCAACAATCTGAGTCCTGTCAAGGCTGTGGTGCCTAAAATTTTTCCAACTGTGACCCACCATCGCTCCGAATGATGACCCTGTGACCCATACAATGATGACGCCGTGACTCACATACATTTTCTCATAAAATATAATTGCTAACCACAGAATACAGCCAATTTCCACCTCATTTCGATTCATATATTGAAGTTGAAACGGATTTATATTTCTTTTGCCGAGTCGCTTCTCCGTGACCCACGAAAATTACCTGACTGACTTTCATGTTACAGCTTTGACTCGTCGGCTTTATTTCTCTGTATTAGAGAAAGGGCATTTTTCACTTGTCAAAGCCACCACAATTCCAATAACGTTCTTATTTTCACAGCAAAACTCCAGTAAAATTTGCACTGTATTTTCTCCTACGTTAGTATTTTTTAATGTCCAATCGAATCTTATGGGTAGCAACAATACACTGAACTTGCCCGATAATACATTTTGCCTTACCAATGCTGGCCTCCCCAAGAATCAGATAAGATGGAACCAGGTTCACTGAATTCGTGCCGTGAATGTCAATGCTGAACCTGAACGAACAGTTACATTGTCAACTTACAATGAAAACATCACCTTAAAACCTGCGCGTACAACGGGTACCTTAAGGACTGAACTGCGGCAGGAACAGCTTGATTATGCTTTCCTTCAAACAGCAATCTTTGACCAATCACTCTCGTCAGTTCCATCATATTTTTTTGTCTGTTGAGAAGATCATTTTTTCTGAAACAGAAAAAAATGTCACAAAATCTCAGTAGTGCTTAAGAGCAAAAAACTCGGACCGACTATATGAGCTTCATTACCGTCTTTCGCGTTCCTCCGATGAACTCATGAAAGGCAAAGAACCCTCCAAAGGCACAAGCATTTGACATACATTTTCCGTTAAACTTATCCAGTCAGAGTGCTGGTCCAAACCTCTGTAAAACACTGCTCAGTATAAACCGATGTGAATACAGATGAAGAAATGCTTGTGCTTTCTAAATTAAGGTTCCTGGGATCCATCAAAAATTAAAGTCAATCCTAAGTGATTTATAACACAAACCTTTTCAGAATGGTGCTTTGATTTAAATATTTCAAAATTCTGCAACCGCTCAAAAGAATCCGATAAATTTTGTTAATGTAATGTAATAGTTTGATTACAAGGCGCCCGAGTCAAACTGTTCACAAACATGTTTTGTTTACTTTTTGTGGGAAAGATTGAAAACTAAATCCTGTGAAAACAAACTTATTTATGATGCTAAGCAAGCGCCTGTCCCGGAAATCAGCAAGCCAATTGTTTTGTTTTTTTTGATACTCGATACAACTTGGAGCTTACAGTATATTTTGTGATCAGATTATGACCCACAGAAGGTTGCTTGTAGTTTCAGATGTGAAGGTATTTGTGTCTATTAACTAATTGTATTTCAAGAAATCATGAAGGGTTTGGGATTATGGTGGGTATAATGCCATAGTTTTATTAAATACCCAAACATCTTCATTTCAGAAGCACGCAAGTTTTAGAAGTAGTATTGATACCAACATAGCATTGAAGGTTGTAACATTGCTTGGCCTGACTAGAATAAGTGAAACCAAGCCTTTCAGTGTGATGATCATACATTTTTTAAATGATTCTGGAAATAAACCAATGCCCTAGTCTAGCTAGTCCGCAGTGGTGACGTGACACTGTTTGAACTTTTAAAACAGTGCTGAGCATTACGTGGCCCGTACTGGCAAAAGCGATGGCTCTCCTACGGCGAGAAAAAACTCGTGTCGTAAAAATCAGTGAGAACAATTGCATTAGTCCTGGACTTTGTGGCCAAAATGCTAAGAAAACGGGTAAATTCGTTTGTAACATTGGCTGTTGTTCATTTCCAGCAATGAGACTATTTCGCAAAAAAGTGGAGGAATAAATTCTCCTCCTAAAGGTAAGCCACGGCCTACATAAGATATCTTCAGTACTTAAGATATCTTAAGTAGGTCGTCGAAGTGCCAGTGGGCCATGAAAAAGCGGGCAAAGGCACTAAGTTTCCCCGTTTCAACGCATCTATCATAGTTAAACAGGGCCGTGACCAGCTGTAATTTCAGATTCAGAGAGGGAGAAAATCACTCCGCATACCTTGTCAGCTACAACAGAGTTGCTGACATGTGCAAGGTATTTTTGCATACCATACATATTTGAATATTCTGTTGTGTTCCCAATGCATTACATGTAGGAACGTATACGCTGCTGGTTCATTGGCTGTTTTCAAACCGTTGGTGATTGTAACAAGCATGTAAAAACAGTCACTTTGAGTCACTGTACCGTACTTAAAAGTAATCAACTACCGGGTGGTCAAATAGAAAACCAACAATATTTTTGTTGATACAATACACAAGGTTATGCCTAAGTTGCTCTTCGTCAATAAAGGGTATTGGTTAGTGAAATTCGTGCAACTCAAAACAATCTCAAGTAGCTCAACACGAAGGTTTTAGCCTTTATAATAGCGTAAATTGGCAAGAGTCCCAAACAAATTTAGAGCAACTCGAAATTTTCGTATCCTGAGTTGCGCCATATTACTGTGCTTTCATATCACAACATCAAGGCACTGACCCACAGCAGAAAACACATTGCATTGTTTTAAAATTGCCCCTGAATGGCTTGTAAAGATCTCATATAGATATCTTCAAACGTAATGGCTTCATGGGTTACATGCCTTCCATCACCACTAAATTGCCGTCAATAAAATGTTGATGCAGTATTTATAAAATGTTCTCCTGACTTGTGTAACCTCAACGACAGACTGTATAGTAATTTATACTTAGTAATTTATAAATAAATAAAAAACTTAATAATTTATAAAAAAAAAGCTTTGCATTGCCTTATGCCACATCTTAAAACATTGTTTGACCGGAAAAATCTCAAAAAACATACTTTTAATCACTACTCGTTCCATTGTCCACGCATAAACTTAAGGGTCAGCACGAACATTAGAAATATACTTATATGAAAGTCAAGCGGTGATACACCATCTACGGAAGATTTGGTTTTAATTCGTCACTGCATTGCTTCTCAATAGGCCACATCTGAAACTTTAGAACTGTATACACGTCCACATAAAACAAAAATAGAGAACCAGACAGACCGCAAAACATTATCGCAAGAACAAACGTATCCAAAGCAGGAGGAAAGGCTCACGCCATAAGTGATGCAGTTAAGTAAAAATCGTTTGTTTTGCTTTTAACTTATTCAATTGAGCCCAATGGGGTAGCGTCGCTTGACCGACAAAAGTGAATTACACAAAAACACCACTTGACCGACCCGACAAAAGTGAATTACGTAAAAACACTACTTGACCGATAAACCCATCTATAGAATAAAGTAACAAGTCAAGCTATCACAATGTTTATTTCAAACTTAATGTTCCATTTTTCATGGGACCAAATTTTATTCACTTTTTGAAAAGTTTCCAAACATTTGTGTTCAGATTTGCGGTTTAGGTTCAGGGTTTGGATTTAACTAACTGTTTTGGAAAATTTCCTTTGTTGTCGGTCAACTGCCAGTTTTAGAGAATTCCACCAATTTTGTCGGTCAAGTGACGTCGACCCAGCCCAACCCTGTCCTTAAAATTTGACCATGTGCTTTGTGGATGTTTCTGTTGGGAAATAAACGGTATTTGTAGAAACAGTATGTTTGCAGGATGATTTCTTTTCTACTATTTGGGTGAATGTGACCTATGATAGCTCATAACGCTCTGCATTCGTATTGTGCTTCTTAATTTCAGAGCTTTTTTGCAGATACTGCGCCCAGAAATAACACAAAAATAATTTTGTTCATGAATTATAGTAAGTGCCGCCTCGCATAGACTGCTTAAGCCCAAAATGAGCCGCAAATGCGTAAATTAGCAGCTTACACAAAATTTTGGTGGAGATTCGACGGCATGAATCATTGTACATTATGCTTTGTCAAAACTACAAAGTTTTTTCCAAAAATTTCAGTATGGGCAATTGCCTGATTTGCCCCTACCTTTGGTTGTGAGATTTCTGGGTAATGAAACACTGCTTCTCAGGGAGTAATAAGACAAAATTAACAAAACAACTTCGAACTACACATGGGCAATGGCAGGAAAAATTACAGAGTGAATCAGTAAACTGCAAATTGTTTCTTTTGTATTTTTTCAAAATTTATGCCTAAGAACATGAACAATTTTAAGTTTGTAAATCCAGGAAATTGTTGAAAACCTTTCATTAGTTTCAATTCCAGTACCGCATTTATGATAGAGTCTGCATCACTAATGTATTTTTTGAAGTGAAAAAAACATGACAGAATAGCCCAGAATTGTAAAACCACCACTGTGTGCAAGTCTGAAGTTTTCAGCATTTCTCTCATTAATTTGAGTCCTTACCCATTTGTACAAAGCAATAATTTGATATCAGACGTATGATATAATCAAGGGATATCTTAAACTTACGCTTCTTTCAAGATTTCGAGCAGTTTAATTCCAAGTGATTGTAATTGGTTGAATTTCGTATCAATGTCATCACTCAAGTTAATATTCTTTCTTGACCTGTTGATAAAATACATTGTCTGTATGATTAAAGAAAAGACCAGTCAAGTTAACTTTTAACTAACTACACCGTTAAAAAAACAATGCTTGTCAACAAGAGGTACTGCAAAAATAAAGGCAATCAATTTAAGAATGAAAAGCGTTTAGTTAAACACAACATATGCTTTAAATTATTTTCTAGCTCCTGAAACACCACAGCAATGTCAGTACAATAGCTAAGTACATGTTTACTATGGCCATGTTACAAAAATCACTGTTTTACTTCAAAATTGTATGTGAGTATGAACTTTTTTAATTTTGGTTTGGTTGACAACAATTGGCAGCAGGCCAAAGCCTGAAATTGGCTTCTTGCTTGAGAGGTAGAGGTAAACGCTCTTACCTTACCTGAAGGAGTGCTACAAAAGTTTATTCAGTGGCAATGTATTGAACACCCAACCTTTCAATTGTGAGGCAGACACTCCACCACAGAAATATCACCAAAAATTTCAAGTTCAACAGCATAAGTACACAGTGTTACTGTCAAGGATATGAGGTCCATTCAAATGTTATTAAATCATTTAAGAAAAAAAACATTGAAAATCATATTTGCCACTTTTAGCCTCAACTGTTAAAACAGGGATGAGAACCTGCAGCCCACATGCTGCATGTGCCCTTTGTCAGAATTTTTCTTACAGTAATTGTTGGGTTCGCAGATTAAAGTAAAAATTGTGTACTCCATTACATGGTAGTAAATAGTTTTCCCACCCATTGTTTAAAATATTAGGGAATGCTTTCATCATTATCTTTTCTACAAAACAAAAACAAATATTTTTATAGGATCGTGCACATATGCAAAAAGCTTAACTTATTCAGCAAAACAATGTCAGTAATTCTAAAAAATATTAGACATGGAAGTAAATTATTTTCCTTTCCCATACCTTTCTTTTGCAGATTTCAAAACACTTTGAATTTTTTGTCTGCTTCGCTCAAGATCATCTTGGGCTTGATCCCATGTTTTTTCTTTTTGGTTTCGTAACATATCAGCGTTTTGAAGAAGAATGAAAATCAGCTGTTCTGCGTCTTATATGAGTCACTCATCTTCCTAAAACAGCAGCTCTAACAAGTATGCTGAGCTGGTAACTGACAAAAAATACTTTAAATCCTAGCACAAATAAAGCATACAACATTTGTTCACAACATAACCACAGAAAAGAGCGGTTTTGTCAGACTGAAAATTATGCAAAAGATAACTTTAGGTTTTCTATGAACTAAATAGCAATGAGATAGTTCAAACAGCAAATGAAATAGAGGTCTATTATAACCACCACCATGGGCCCATTCAGGGGATCTGTTTGGCTGTCATGACAGGCCCGTTTGTACCGCAGGCACTCAGCATTAAAGCCGATAAAATATCAAACGCTGCCACTGCTGTTCTCTAATGCGGGTGTTTTGGAACAGGCAACAGCATTTCCCGTTGCATTGCACTATTACGAAACAACGTTCCTGCTTTGTCTAAATAGCGACTGCTCAATGACATGAAACAATCCACGTTTTGAACACTCTGCCTCGGGGGCCACTTTGACAAGGTCGCTTTGAGCGGAGGGCCACACCTTCCAATGGAAATAGAAGAAAGTCCGTGGTAAAAGTAACAAGTCTCGTTTCAAGTTAGCCTCAGCACTAACATTTACTGTGATAAACTGGAAGACATATTAGGATAAGTTGGAGGAATTTAGGTTTGAAGATTTTTTCTGAATGCTTCCGCGGGCCACTGTCCCGCGGGCTGCTAATTGCCCACCCCAGCTCTAAATTGATATTGCGACGCACGCACGTGTTTCGGAATTTCCTACTCTGGCAATGCCAGCTCCAATGCAAGCGAAGCTGTCGGGAGCTCGTACACTGCCACGCACACGCAGAGCTGATTTGTAATATTCGCTTCATGGCGAAACCACACAGTCTCCAGTAGCGATCGTTTTGTTTTGCAGTTTCGGTTTAAATTATATTTGCTGTTTACACCTACTGGGTTACGACGAAATTAAACAAGTGTAGGTTTTCCTCAGGGTCACGCCAAGTAACGCGGGTTCCTTTCCGCTGAAGCTATATTTTTCGAGGAATTTCTCATGTTGAAAGGCGCGACAGCTAGCCTCAGAAACTGTGGTCGCATTATCTGGACAAAAGATCAGACAAGCGTTGTATTTCGAAAATAACCTTTTTAGAATTTAACAGTTGACGATGTTGTTTGCTATACGCAAGGAGTGTTATATTTATTTCGAGTAATTCACTTTTACATGACGATGTAAAATCATCAGAACAATTGAAGCTCAATCGTTCTTCTCCGCAGTGATTTCGCAAGTGCAGTGTATTTATAACACCGCCATCTTGATAGACAGCGCTCTACAGACGCAGTTTTGCAGCTAATTGTCAGCATCGATTTTATAAGTGTATGCACGTATGAACAAACAGCTCTCATTGCTGCTTCGCTGACATTTGCTGACGTTCGACAAGCTAAGTATCTTTTCAGCACCATGCTTGTAGGAACAAACAGCGACTGTGATGTAATAAATGCGCTGTGACCGAAAGCAATGATAACTTGAAAATCTTTCCTTGTGTGTTTTGACAATAAGATCAATACTACTATCTATTCTGAATAATTAGTTGGATTTTATGTAGAGCTCGAATCAATAAGGCTTTTTTGGGACGATACCGATGGTTTCATTTTTCATTGCCGATAACCGATGATGATATTGTGCAACACTCCAACCACAGTTTAAAAGACAATATTTCAGTGCGATGAAGAAGTGTAAAACATGGAATTCTGCGGGAAAGCCTAAGTCACTAAGATAGTCAATCGCCACGGCACGTTGGCAACCTTGATATGTTCGCAGGCAGCCATCTACTTACCGCGCAAAAACCAGTGAGCGAATGTTACGTCATAGAGCGGTGTATTTGGACGATTGCCGAGTGGCCTGAATATTGCGCACTACTTGATGCAGTCGGAGCAGGGGCGCAACGAGGGGCACAATTGCCCGTGCGCCGAATCACTCCGGGAGTCGCCTAAAAGTCCCAACAATATCACAAGAACTTTCTTCAATACGGTAAATTTGCTTCCGAAAGAGCTCAGGTTCGAACATGGGGGGGGCGCCAAACTTGCATCTTGCCCCGTGCGTCATCTAACCTCGTTACGTCCCTGAGTCGAAGGGCTGCACGTCGTAAAGAAGAGTACAGAGAATTTGCATAATTAATCAGAGACGAAGTAGCAACATAGGTTTCCGAACACTCCGTGCAGAAAACTAGCGTTGCGGCTTTTATTAGCAAACATTGTTGATGTGCTGTATATAGGCCGAATTTTGCCGATGTGATACTTTGGAAACATCGCAAAATTCATCGGTCGATTTCTAGTTTTAAGAGAAAATGTGGTTTTATGCTGAAAAGTGGTACCAAATGTTGCCCTTCCTGGACAGACCCCTTTTTTCCAGGCTAGATGTGCCACTGAACAGCACTAAAGCATGTATATACTATAAATGTTTTCAACACATGTCAAAAACTTAAATAACCCATTTAAATAAATAAGAAACCTATTAGATGATACTCCATACCTAAAATTTAAATAAACTGTGATTAATTTCATGAAATATTTGCCATTTGCCATGCACTGATGATAATAAATAGGAGTTACTGAAACGTTTGCAATATGTCGTTTGTATCGTTTTCATGAAATAAATGCAAAGATAATAAAATTAATGATGAAAAAAAGAAATTTACAAAAACAATCAAGAAGTTGGTGTTTAATCTTTGCATTAAAACCTGTATTTCAGATAATGAAGCAGCATAAGTGCTTTTGAAAAAGATACATAAAGTGATAGCATGCATTACATTTTTGCAAAAAAAAACACTTAGTTTCAAAATTCAGTCATGGTCAGCACTAACAAACCTATATGTTTCAAAAACAAGCATTATCAATTCCATTCATATTACCTATATATAAAAAATTTTATTTGTTTTTTTTTAGTTAATTACAGAGTCAAATACCTGAAAACAACCTTTATTCCACATTAGCAAACCTTCAGAATTTTTCATTTTCAAATATGTTTAAAACATAACGTGTTAAATTACACACATCAAGCAATTCTAACAATTTGACAAAGTCTCTTGTAATTACATGCTTAAGTTTTGTAAACCTAGTAGACCAGTTATTTCACATCTTGAATAAACATGGTTAGTTTACAAAATGCTGCTGCACTGCATCAAAGTGTTTGATCCTTGGTGCATAGCATTACTTGAAATCAACTTCCCATTAAAAAATTTCCAAACAGATTCAACTCAGTTACTTTGATGGAGACTAGTTACTTGATGCAGATATGTCGAAGTTGAATGTTCAAGAATGATTGCAAACCAAAGAAACCAGAGCCCAGATGGCCTCCAAAGCTTGCAGTAAACCTTGAGCTTTTTAAATGCTTTTACTAGTGTTTTTTCCATTAATCAAAACCTCAATAGAACACCACATTTACTTACAATGTATTTTTATATACCCTCCTAAAAATTTACTGCCATGCAAAACTATCCTAGTATGACACCATTGAGTTATAACTTACCTTTAAACATAACGGTTCCTGGTAAACCTTGCTTGTAAGCCTAACGGTTCCTAATATAAAATCCTACTTTGCTTGGCTTGCCATGCACTACCTGAATCATAATTTCTGCTAGCATCATCAACATGACTACACAGGCTGCAAAAGCCAAGAATATTATATACAGGATGACACAAAAAAAAACGGTCATCACCAAATCCAAAATTTTATTCAGATTGACACAAAACTTCAGCTACATTAGGTCAAGCCTGTGTAGCAGAGATCTCCAAAATTTCAAGTCTGTACTACAAAAACTCTTTGCTTCACTAGCGCTCAAAAAATGTGCTTCAAATGAGCTCCCTGGCGCTGCAGGCACATTTGGATCCGGCGGGCAAAGTTCTCGATGACCCTCCCGCATTCCTCCCTTGGAATTGCTCTTATTGCTGCTGTGATAGTTGCCTTCAGGTCAGGGATAGTCTGGGGGTTGTTGCCATACACCTGGTCCTTAAGGTATCCCCACAGATAACAATCTGGGGAGTTCAGGTCCAGTGAATGCAGCGACCATTGCAGGTCACACCTGCGGCTGATCAGCCGGTCAGGGAAACGTTGCTGTAGCCATGCCAATGATTCGTTGTGGGGAGTAGAGGGTGGCACCACCGTGCTGGAACCACTGGAGGACCCTGACAACCTCTCTCCGTCGACCAAGTGCTGTCCAGAACTTGCCAAGCACCTTTACATACCGCTCAGTGTTGATTGTCACAGACCGCTCGTTGTCGTCCTCGAACCAGAATGGTCCAATGATGCCATGTTTGGCAATGGCAAACCAGGCAGTGCACTTCACAGAGTGTAATGGCCTTTGCAGACAGTGATCAGGGGGTGTGCTACCCCAGAAGATGTTGTTCTTAGAGTTCAGAAAATATGCCTCAACTATAAATATCTTTTGCTCAGTAGTCCATGGCATCTCGAAGGTCAAATTTGGTAGACTCTTAGAACATTAATTCTACTTGTTAAATCTGAACAACAAAAAGAATTGATTAATTATGTCAAGAGTTATTCAAGTTTAGGTGATGACCATTTTTTTTGTGTCACCCTGTATTAGCTAATTGTATAGCTGAGTTCCTTTGAGATTGCTGTACTGCTGCAGATCCATTCTGATCATTCTGACTAGAATGTAAAATGTTCAGGTAGTTTATAAGATCCTTATTGCTGGGTCATTTCATGTCAAATTTGAAGGAAGGTGTAACCCTATGTTTCAGATTTTCATTGTTTTAATATATTTTTTGCTTTTTGAAAATGATGACCAAAGAAGAAAAAAATTTTGATCTCATACACATGGGCGTCCGCAGAAATTTTTCCGGGGGGGGGCAAAGTTGACATTTTGCTTATCATTCTCAGGTTTTTGACGATGCAATGCAGTGGACATACAGAACACTCTTTGCCTTTCTACACCACAAAGAAAATGCCCAATGTTATGGCAGCAATTGCATACAGTACTTTCCTCCTAAGAAAATTCTACACTAAGTAAATGTTTGTTTTAGTGAGCATGGATATTTTGAGACTGAGTTAGCAGAGTTCTAAATGAATTACAAAGTTTGTAAATTATTTGTAAATTATTGTAAAGTGTAAATTATAAGTTTGTAAATTAAAATTTTATCAAAATACAAACACAATACACATTTAATTGAAATAGCCTCCCTTGTTTTTCCAATGTTTTGGAATGTTGCAAGTGTGCGGGATGAGATTTCACCGCAGATGGTCTGGTGGTACTGCGCAGTTGCACACTTTAGAGGGAGCATAATTGTAAAAAATGCGCTTTGTTGGCATCAATGCTACTTTTTCACTCATGTTTCTTTACACATAGTATAAACCAGGGGTGGACAAACTTGTTCAATGGAAGAGACATCTACAGAAAACCAAAAACATCAGCGAGCCTCAAAACCAATTTGTAGTGTATATACAAACAGTGATGCCAGAACATCGGTAGGGCAAAGGGGGGGCAGCAAAAAAGTTGAGGGCACTGGAAACTTATGAAAAACAAAAAAATCGTTACCAATCATGATTGGTACTGTTCAACAACAATGTTGACCTCAAAAATAATGAAAGGAACTATGGAATATCTGTTTCAATTCGATCTTGATAAACCATAAAATTACCTATGATGCTGTTATGAAAAAGACATCTTTGTCCCAGTTGTCCTTCTATTGAAAGTCAGGGGGACAGTGCCATCGCTCTCCGGCATCCCTGCTTACCAGTGACTGTCTCTACATTACCTGCCAAGATGTCTGCTTTCGGCAAACCGCCTAATATCGTAAACTTGAAGTGAAAATTAGAAGATTTGTTGCCAAGTTATTGTTACACAATAAAGACCATCAGTAAAACAATCCGCTCACAAGTTTGGCAACCAGCCTCTGCAGGCAAACGAGCGGACATGAGTGAACTGCAAGCCTATGGCTCTTGTGAAGTGTGAGCGTCATAGCGGCAAATAAACCGTCAGTGCAAGAAATAAATAAATTTATTGGAATTGAGCTGCTGACGTCAACTTTTCTAGAAAATTTTGATTCTTAATCCCAATTTCCAAGACGGGGCAAATCCACATGGCTTTGATGTACCACGAGTTCTAAACTGTTTGCTTGAATTCAGGGTAAAAGTGCATCTATAATAGTCATTATTATTTTCACATTTACATGTTCAGTAACAATGTTGACCTCAAAAACAATAACAGAAATTACAAAAAACACTCTACATTTTATATTTGCGCTATTTGTTTCAAGTCTGTCTTGATAAATATTGACATTACTTATGATACTGTAATGTAAGAACACCTGTGCCCCCGTTGCCCTCCCCTTTCAAAGTGTTGGGGAGGAGTGCCCCCGTAATTCATCCTATTCCAGCGTCCCTGTATACAAATACGATAAATAATGCAAGTTCTACATGAAATGATGTACAGTAATTGTCAATATTAAGTTTTTGTTTGATTTTGCAGTCCCCGAAAATCTTGACAATACCTTGTTAAAGCTAAGCGAATTAATTCTCCCAAGTGTTCATTTTTAGGGTTGCACGGTGGTTTGATTTTACAAACTTCATTACCAAGAAAAAAGTGACAGCAATATGTCATGCTGTATGTGTACTGGTCCTTTAAATTGTGGATATTTTCTGGAACCTGTGGCCAGAAATTAAATGTACATTGGCATTGACAACCTCGGTTTTCTCCATGAAAATGTTGTTTTACTACTATTTTGACTGCAGATTTGGATTCCTTGCCCTTTAAAACACCCAGAAACCAATTTTTGTGCATCTATGTAGAGTATTTATAAAGATACAAGCAAATTTGCATTGGCCTATGAGCAAAAAATAGTGCTCACATGGTAAATCTCCACCTAGTGCTGAAAATTTTAACAGGCCTTAACTCGAGAACCATATGAGATATCGAAAAAATTCTTTTTTCTTTGGTCATCATTTTCAAAAAGCAATAAAATATATGAAAACAAGGAAATTCTGAGACATAGGGTTACACCTCCCATTCAATTTTATATGGAATGACCCTGTTGTGAAGTATGCTTGATCTCTCTTACACTAGCAAAGCTGGTATGAGACTTGATTAGCTGATATTACTGAAATCCCCCCCCACATTTACTGTCTAGATCCGACCCTGCCTTATGAGCTCGCGGAAACAAATTGATAAATTAAACAAACGTTAAATATGAGGTAACAAGTCTCTGTCAAGTTTAGATATTGCTATTTATCTATAAGAGCCACGAGTCGCAGTTCGCCCACCGTTGGTATAAACCTACGTAGCTTGACATTATTAGCTGTTGCTCATTCGTTGTCTCACTGCATGACCTACCAAGGTGTCTGCATCCAATAGTCACATGCTTCAAAACAGCTACCACTGTGGCACCGTAACTTGAAGTGAACCTTCTAAAGACATGTTACCATGTCATTGTGACGCAACAAAGCCTAATAGTAGAACGAATATCCCTCCCGAGATTCGCAACCTGAATTTGCAGCCAGGGAGTGGATAAAGTGAACTGCAATTTCATGACTGCACTATCCCAGAACAGTGAACTGGCTCTTGTGCAGTGTGAGTGTCATATCGGTAAACAAACTGTCATTACAAGAATTAACCCAACTAATCGGAATTAAATTGCTGATTTTACATTAATTGGATTTTTTTACTTCTTTTCCAAGGGGGGCAAATACCCGTTTTGCACCCCCTGCGGATGCCAATGCCCATACAGTTCTTAAGTTTTGGCCGATTGAAATTTTATGCAAGCACTTTTTTTGCTCATAGGTCAATGCAAATTGGCTTGTATCTTTATAAATAACCAGACACAGATGCACAAAAATTGGTTTCAGGGTGTTTTAAAGGTCAAGGAAGCCAAACCTGCAATCCAAATATTAGAAAAACAATGTTTTCATGAAGAAAACAGCAGCTGAAAAATTTGCAGCATTTTGTTAGTTCCAAAATTTGACTTCAAATTTCAAGCTGTTGATGTAACATCATAAACAATTTTTTTTTATTTTGCACCACTATGCTTACATTTTCCATTAAAATAAGTTTGGTAATTATGTTTTTTAAGGATTTTAAAAAATTGTGATGGAAGGTTCATACATTTCATACACAAACACAATATTCTGCTGAAAACTAACATTCAACAATATTTCATATATTCACTATAATGAAACTATTGAACATTTTCCCGTAAGTGAGTAGTATGAACAATCAAGTTTAAAGAACACACAATATTGTCTAATAAGAAATTACTGTAGCTTGTACCACATAAATTTTTATGTTTGGTGTTCTAGTTTTTCCTAATTCTTTCAGTGTACCGTTTCTATCAGAGAACACTTTGATCATATCCAGTATCAATGATTTGCAAATAACACCACACCTGCCTAGCTACAATGCCAAAGCAATGATTAAATAACAGAAGCATCAGACACTCCCATTGTCACAACAATCGAACTGAGTTGAGCTACAAAGCGCACTGTTTTTGGTAAAGTCTGGCTAGCATTTGTTAAATTTAAAAAAGCATAGGTGTTTAGGAAAGAGCCTGGAGCAGAAGCTAGTAGCTACCTCTTAAATGTTCATAGTTCGGGCTCCTGAACTTTAAACTGAGCTCCAGATCTGGGTCTTTGCAAAATGCCCAATTCTGGCGCTCCAGCTCGACATCCCTGGTTAAAATAAAGATACATGCTAATGAGATGCTAACACTCACAAACAAATATAAAGTATAATAGAAAAATTTAAAAAGTGTAAAAGCATAAGAAATAGCATTTTGCTTCATGGTTCAGTTCACTGTTTTAATTAAACTCCATTTTATAGTCTGTATTTAGTTGGCTTCACTATTTATAGTTCCTTACATAAAATCAGTTCTAAAGATTAAAATTTTGAAGAATGGTATGTTTCAACCTTTTCAAGCATGATATTAATTGATCCTAGTTTTGTATTAAAGCATTGCATACCTCTGTGTTAGATATTTTGCATATGTTATAACTGATATAGCTTTGCATGAGAATCATTTAAGCCTAGCTATGTAATATTCCATATGACAGTGACTTATATGCGCAAAACCTCTGTGTCATTCTCAGGCCCAATCCTGGTTAAAATAGATTTGTATTCTCAAGGTTTTCACACTACATATTTTACAATCAACTGTACACTAATTTTTACTGAAATAATCAAATATTATTACCAACACAGTCTCTTTTACTTCAAATTACATATAAAAAATAACCTTAGGTTAAATCAAATGCAAGGTGTTTCATCTTTATTAAACTTTTTGAACTAAAATTATAGTCACATAAAACTTTGTTTGAAAATTTAAACAGCATTACAATAGGACTGCAGGAATAATTAAGAATAAAAAACACTTGATGATCAACACAGTGAACCACATCAAAAAAATTAACACAACATGCACACCAGGCAGCAAGCACTTTAATTATTACATTTTTCCATAAAAAATCATTAAAATGAAGAGTTCTCGTGTTTTCAAAATTTGTTACAAAACACAATAAACCCATTTAAGATGTGGACAAATACCACAAGATCACTACAATCGCTAAGATCACTACGATCGCTAAGTTCACTAAGAAGGTAAGATCACTAAGACCTCTACGAACATTAAGATCGCTAAAATAAACAAGTAACATTAAATTGTACTGGATCCAATATAAAACGCTTCTTCAGATTGGATCCGCACTGTTAAATTTTTCAAAAGAATATAGCTAGGATCAGAACCATATTTGACTATATTCATGGAAATAAACTGCAGCATTTTTGTTGTTAAAAAGCAGCGACTTGCTTTAAACATTTTTGGACTGAAAGTGGACTTGCAATTCACTTATATTTTCTTCACTATTAAATTGGGTCCAGTACAATTTAATGTTCATGTCTGATCTTAACAATCTTAGTAATCTTGGCGATCTAAGTGATTTGGTGATCTTAGCAATCTTTGTGACCTTAGCAATCTTAGTGATCTCAGCAATCTTGTGGTATTTACAGGTGTCCTTGCAACGTTTGCACAAACGTTTAGTTCAGTTCAATTCAATTTATTCAGGCAACTTATAAAAGCAACTTTAAAGAAAAATAAAAAAATTTGCAAAAATATAATAAACCAATAATATACAAACACAATAGCAAAGAGGTTTCCAAGTTTAAACAACATCATAATAGTGTCAGTAAAGCAGCATTCATAAACTTAAGTAATATCCACTATATTAAGCACAGCAAGACACCATAGCCTATAGCTATAAGCAAAGCATTTAAAACCATCTACTGGATCTAGCACATATACACAAAGATCATACATATTGCAAAAATGATATATATATATTAAAAATACAGGGAAAAATGAAGTAATTTAAATGTGGTATTGAGTGATCCATTACAAATTTCTGCAGTACACTGTAGACCCGATACAACATGGAATCGGATATGCGGTTTGAGTATGGACACCGATTTCATAACTGATTTTCTGCGATACAGTACTTTTAGGTAAATAATTTTAAGGCAGTGTCTATTTTGCCGCCAAAATGCCGACGGCAACAGCTTGGCTGGAGCTATTGTGCCACCAGTCTGAAGCTTAGCAGAAATGAAGTAAAAACAAAAGATAAACCCTAAAGCTAAACCCTAACCCAAACACTAATCCCTAACGCAAACCCCTAACCGTAACCCTAATGCTAACTCCAAACTATAACGCTTATCCTTAATGCTAACCCTTAACGCTAACCCTAACACTGACCCCCAATGCTAACATCAGCACTAACGCTAATCCCTAACGCTAACTCTAATGCTAACCTCTAACACTAAGCAAACCCCTAACCCTAATGCTAGCCCCTAACCGTAACACTAACCCTAACCGAAACACAAACCCCTAACCATAATGCTAACCCCTAATACTTACCCCAACACAAACGCCTAACGCTAACCCAAACGCTAACCCCTAATGCTAAACCAAAGCCCTTACCATAATGTAACACTAACCCCTAACTGAACCCTAAAGGTAACACCTAATGGAAAAGTTTTTAAAAAAGCAAAAAAAAGAAAAGTCACTAAGGTGAGATTTGAACCGAAAACCAGTGGCATGCTAGACATGAAGCATAACCACTACACTATGAGCAGCACACTTATTGCATGACAAACTGACCTTTTCATTCTAACTGCGTCAGACTGGTGGCACAACAGCTCCAGCTGATCTGTTGCCGCCAGAAAATCAGCGGTAAAATAGACACTACCAATTTTAAACATCTCAGAATGCACAGTCACATACGGTTTTGTAACAATCCAGACCATGTATGACATATGTTACGTTGATGACTGCCTGACGTATGAATGCCTTACAAACCATGATATTGTGACAAGTGTTCTCAATGTTTCTTGGAATGAGCATGCGACCGATATAGATCATATTGAAGAAGATGATGACCTACCACCACCTCTACCAAAACTATGTGATGCAATAGCAGTGACTGATACAGCCTTGCAGTGGCTAGAGTGTCAGAACGTTGACAAGATTCACATCTTACACTCGAAAGAAATACGAGAGATCGCAAGAAAAAGAATAGACAAGCACTGAAACTGTCAGCCCTGGACTCATTTTTAGTATGAACATTTTTTGTCATGGAAATATACGTTCTTGGTCATGACTGTATACCATTTGTTATGCAATAAAATACCTTGGTATAACGGGTCTCACTTATAACACAGTCTGATGTTGTGGATCCCGACATCTGCATTATATCGGGTCTGCAGTGTACCAGCAAATTCTGACTACAAAATGAAGATGACAAAATATATTGTGATTAATTCTACAAGTATATAATATGTATAAGCCTATACTTTTTTTTTTCGCTAAAAGTAGACATTTTGTTCACTGAGACAGATTGGTCATTTATCCCATAGTAGTACTGAAACTTACTGTAACAGTTGAGTATTCATTAGTCTATATTTTTAGACACTGTGACCGAACTGACTTAATTTCCTTAGTCATTAAAAAAAATTAGTCTATGACTAAAAAAACTACAGTCCATGTACAATGGTTCCAACATTGAAGTCTATGTCTTCTTTCAAAAATTGATTTTTCGACTTAGTACAACTTCAAATAATTGCAATGAGCACTATTGCTGCAACACAGGGCTTTTGAAGCAAACAGTGTAATATTCACCTTCCTTGAGGATCTCATGGACGTTGACTTTAGTTTAATTCTTAGGCACACAATTCTTTAAAGCTAAGTTATTGAGAATTATGTTGGACAAGAGATGTGTGCAGGGGCGGAGCCAGCCAGTAAGGTTAAGGGGGTAATATTTGGCAGTCAAGTCTTATAACGGCTTTGCTGCTATAAGAGGGATAAAGTATGTTTCACAATACTTCTGTGACAAAAGAATGGATGACAAAATGGCTATATATCGCAAATGCTGTTTTCCGAATTGTAAAAAAACATGGTGAATAAAGTTACTTTCAGAGCTTTTAGGGGAGGGCGATTGCCCCAATAACCTCTCCATGGATCTGCCCCTTGATGTGTGTCTTGACAATTATGAATGGATTGTAACTGTTTTTAGACATATATGCTTTACTCATAAACTAACCATATTTTGTTTTTCATATACCTAACACTTATTGGATCACTTTTTCTTGTTAAACCTTTTGTAATCTGTTTCCAGCCTTGTCTCTTCAGCCTCATTCAGGAATGCTACAATATATCTATGCCCCGCAGGACATACATGAAGCTGTAGTTGTCCATAATCTGGTCCATGCATAACTGTATTGATTCTCCATGATCTAGGTTGATAATAATTGTTTTTTGCCTCTGCGGCGTGTCTTTATTCTGTAATGTCATGGTTGCTGCATGGCCTTCTGCTTCATAAACTCCATCCATTGTCACTTACTTCTCTCACATATGTGCACGCCTTACTTGTTCATCTGTATATCACTCCATTCTTCAGGTACCCTGTAAAAGATGGAGCTCCATAAATAGCAGAGCTTGGTTGCGGAGGTTTGATGACGTAAACAGAGTCGCTAAAACCGATATTTTGTGTTGAGCAGAGTAAACTAAATGGTTGTAAAAATAAATTTATTGCAAAAGGTGATATTACACTATGGTAAAAGAAGTCTATTCTGAAGTTTAATAATTTTTCCTTATCTGAGTTTCACAACGGTTTGGGGACAAGAAAATTGGTTTCAACAGTTGTGAAAGTATACATTTTTTAAACGTCGCAAACTTCCATACATTGATTACATGTTTGAGTGAAGCGCATATTCAGTTGCAATGAGAAAACATTTTTCCTTTGCATTTGTTCTTTTTGTTTCTTTCGCAACTCAACTTTTTCCACTCCGGTTACATCATCAAAGATCCGCTAACAAGATCCACCATGACGGAGCTCTGTCTTTTACAGGCAGGCAACCCATTCTTCATGCATTGCTTGCCCACCATCACCTGTGTTATTTAAATGATTGTTATGTACATTTTTAAATACAATATATAGTTTTTCCTTCAAAATAGCTTTCATATGATGAATCATCATATCAGGCTAACTTCTGTTACATTAAAGTAACATTAGCATTACGACTGCATTGCCACAGTTTAAGTTAACTGAACACACTCAGAAAAAACCATTGCCAGAGGTATACACTAAGTTTATATTCAACACAGGAATACAAAGAAGATACATTAAACCTACAGAATATCAATTGATTTTTTGACAAACTGAGTAACTACAGAACAGAACGTTACTTACTTCTTAGTTCTTACTACTTGAGCCCAGACTTAGACTACTAACATACTAATACTACACTGCAGTAATACTAAATACTACAGTAGACCGAATTAATTGCAGTTAAAAAGCAAACACATCCTTAACACATAATCTTACACAATCTTTAACTTAAAACATTCAAGGGGTGTGTTTACCGTTATCTTGAAGTAAACCAAACTCTGCCAGTAATAAAAAATTGGACCAAAAAAACGAAAATAACCAATCGGATATGTCTGCTGCACTGCTAGAGGCATGGAAAACAAACTATCAAACCTAAGACGTAACGATGACAACACAGAAATCTGCGCAATAAGCAAGAAGGAAAACGAGATTATAATTTTCAAACTAATTCCGGTAAAAAGTCAGCGTAAGACGACTCATTAAAAACTCAAACGTCTTTTCCTTTCTTGCGCACGTTTTGCCAAGAAATGAAAAGACGTAAATCATACATGTTTACGAGCTGTCAAAAATCGCATCGCTTGACAAAATCAGATAAAAGCCTGTTCATGATGCACTAGCAATTTTGCCAGACCTATGCTTTACCTAACGTCAGTGATAGGGAGACTCGAGTCAATGACTCGAGTTGACTCGAGTCACGATTTTTGGTGACTCTGATTTCACTCCAGTCACATTGAGAAAGATGGTTACTCGACTCGACACGAGCCAATTTTTTCACAGAATGACTCGAGTCAGAGTCATTTTTGCAAAATCTCAGAGCCTCTGATCAACAAACCCAGTTTGTTTGCATGCAAAGAAATGATCATTTTTTGGCCCAGTAATGATCAAAATTGGTGAAAATTTTCTGTTTTAACTTTCATGTCGTGTTACCCTATATTATATCCTAAGGGTCAAGTATTCATAACTTGCACAAAGATGGACCTGAGATTTGCTTTTCACTGAAGGGCTAGAAGGGCACAATATAGACCTATTGCCACATCACCATGATCCAATCTGGTATTTGCATATCGTGATAATGGCAGTCGGCCAGATACTGTTACTTTGAATTTTTTTCCAGATACCGTGATTTAAGCTATTTAAATCCAAATCAAAAATATACAGCTCAATATAATGCATATCCAAATTCCTGTCACTGTTATTAGCCTAAGACCGTGTTGCGACGTGATAACCGTGGTAAATTTTAAAAAGTATACACATGGTAGGATATAACAATGATGAGTCAATAATAGGGATTGGATCAATGACTGTTCAAGCAATTCCGTAACTATGATGACATGATGAGGATGCACAATAGAGCGGACTTTTTTGCTGGTCATTGTCAGGCTCAACATTCAAAAAAACACAATAAACAACTGCAGCGAATTTGAGAAATTCTTATCAAAGCAGTAGCTTAACCTACACTCCCCAATATGAATAAAAAAACCTGAAGAAGTTCACAAAATTATCATAAATACCAATCCAAATCTGGTTAAGCAAAAATGATAACATTCAAATCTATGTAAATGCTAGAATGTTGCAAGATATAAATCCAAATGTATATGCAAGTACATGTTGCATGTTCGTCTCTGGTTATTTTCATTTATTGGGCATGCGAAAGACAAGGAAGTATATAGCATGCAGTAAGGTTGAGCTAGATTTGTGGAAATGAATGAGACTGAAAGATATTAGTAAAATGCAAACGGTTTTCACAAAAATTTTGGATATAAATAGTCTGCAATCAAACATGCTCAAACAACACTGAGCACCATTTTGTCATTTATTGGGCAACATATCAGCATGTTGCTCGCAAATTTATAGCAAAAAAAGGAAGCTGCAATAAGTCCGCAGGTGGTGACGTGGTTCGAATAAAATGATGAGTTTGCCACTTTTATGGCACCATGATGGTAGTTCTGCAGGTAGGTTTACGTCCACTGTGCAAATGGTTTGCAGTTCAAATCTCACCGTGATCACGTGAATTTCATTTTGGTATAACCCTTTGAATCCTGCGCCGGCCAAAATTTTGGCGTAAGTTTGCAACGCTGTAACTCGCCACTCAACTGAGCTAGAGAGCTATCCAATCCATCCTCGGATTAAGCAAGTCTTCTGATTGAAATCGAAAAAAAAAACTATTTTCGTTTTCGGTTTGGGTTCGCTGGGGGGACCGTTGAAAGTGGGGGTG